>Ga0310826_100072_pt1 | contig 181342 bp, 159 predicted proteins | sample WT_ome_FD_201306 | JGI IMG/M metagenome (GOLD analysis project Ga0310826, IMG submission 201306) | Sorghum-adapted microbial communities enriched on wild type (WT) sorghum from Joint BioEnergy Institute, Emeryville, California, United... ... | reverse complement strand
GAAGGAGCCAAACGGAGACGGTTTAGAAGCAATCCCGAAAAGTATCTACAAGAAACGGAAAACAAATATTGTATGTTAATTGGTCAGTCGTAGTTTTTTTTTGCGCAAAAACCGATAAACGTCCCCCCGACCCGAAAATCGTCTCCTCGGTTGGACGGGCCAAATTTTTTAGAATTGGGAACCAAAGACGGGGGTGACGGACATGAAGCTTGGCGTGCACGCTTACGCCTGGTGTTCGCAGTGGAGCAACGACACGCTGCACCTGATCGACCGGGTGAAGGGGCTCGGGCTCGATTTCATCGAACTGCCGCTGATGCGGCTGGACACGTTTGATTCCCGTGCGGTGAGAAGCCGGCTCCAGGACGCGGATCTGGACGCCGTCACGTCCACCGTGCTGCTGCCGGGCATGGATCTGACTTCCGAAGATCCGGATGAACGCCGGCGGGCGGTGGAATATCTCAAGGCGTGTGTCGACGCCACCGCCGAGATCGGGGCCCGCCAGCTGAGCGGGGTGATCTATTCGCAGCACGTGAAACCGGCCGTGCGCCGGCCCGCGGAGGCCGAATGGCGGATGGCGGCGGAAGGCCTGCGGGAAGTGGCGGAGTATGCCGCCGGGCAGGGGGTGTCCATTGCCGTCGAGCCGGTGAACCGGTATGAGACGTATCTTGTCAACACCGCCGAGCAGGCGATGCACCTGATCGGCATGATCGGCATGGAAAACGTCGGGGTGCATCTCGACACCTATCACATGAACATCGAGGAAAAAAGCTTCCCCGAAGCCGTAAGGCAGGCCGGATCGAAGCTGATGCACATCCACCTGTGCGAAAACGACCGGGGCATCCCCGGAACCGGACTGGTGGACTGGGAAGGCCTGTTCCGGGCGCTCGGCGACCTGAACTACCAAGGGTACGCGGCGCTCGAGTCGTTCGTGGACGTCACGGACAACATGAACACCTGGGTGTGGCGGCAACTGGCGCCGGACGGGGACACGCTGATCCGGGAAGGCGCCGCGTTCATCCGGTCCATGCGGGAAAAGCACGGGCTGGGTTGACGGGTTGCCATGGGGGGCCGGATGCGATAAAAGGGGGAAAGCGGATGGACGCCGTCCCGTTCGTGAGGATGCAAAACATCAGCAAGACCTATCCCGGTGTCAAGGCGCTGGACGGGGTGTCCCTCGAGATCCGGCGGGGCGAGATCCACGCCCTGGTCGGGGAAAACGGCGCGGGCAAGTCGACGCTGATCAAAATCCTGGCCGGCGTGCTGAAGCCCGATCCCGGCGGAAGCTTCGAGATCGAGGGCAGGCCGGTGGAGCTGCGCAACGCGCTGGACGCCAACCGGCGGGGCATCTCCGTCAACTATCAGGACATCAGTCTGTTCCCCAACCTGACGGTGGCGGAAAACATCACCCTCGGCCGGGACGCCGCCGGTTGGCTGAGCCGGGTGAGATGGAAGGACGTCCGCCGGCGGGCGCAGCAGGCCCTGGCGCGCCTGGGCGTCGAGCTCGATCTGGCGGCGCCCCTGGAAGAGCTCAGCATCGCCAGGCAGCAGCTGGTGTCCATCGCCCGGGCGCTGTCCTTCGACGCGAAGCTCATCGTGCTGGACGAGCCCACATCCACGCTGTCCGCCGGCGAGATCCGGCATCTGTTCCAGGTGATCCGCGAGCTCAGGGAGTCCGGCATTTCCATCCTGTTCGTCAGCCACAAGATGGACGAACTGTTTGCCATCGCGGAACGGTTCACCGTGCTGCGGGACGGACGGTTCGTCGGGTGCTACGGCCGGGAGGAACTGGACGAAGCCCGGCTTATCTCCCTCATGGTCGGCCGGGAAGTGCGGTATCACCGGGAAAACCGGCCGGACCGCGAATGGGGCGGCGTGGTGCTGGAAGTGAAGGGGCTGTCCAAGCAGGGCCATTTCAAGGACATTCACTTTTCCGTGCGCGCCGGGGAAATCCTCGGCCTCACCGGCCTGGTGGGCGCGGGGCGCACGGAACTGGCCCACGCGCTGTTTGGCCTCACGCGTCCGGACGCGGGCGAAATCCGGCTTGGCGGGCGGCCGCTGCGCCTGAAATCGCCGCGGGACGCCGTCCGGCACGGCATCGCCTACGTGCCGGAAAGCCGGCAGCTGCAGGGGCTCGTGCTCACCCAGAGCGTCAAGCACAATCTGACGCTGGCGGTGCTGCGCCGGATGATGAACCGGCTCCGGCTGCTCGAGCCGAAACGGGAAGCGGAGCTGGCCCGGGACTCCATCGCCAGGCTCGGCATCCGGCCGGGCCGGCCGGAGATGCAGGCCGGCCAGCTTTCGGGCGGCAACCAGCAGAAGGTGGTGGTGGCCAAGTGGCTGGCCGCGTCGCCGAAGCTCCTGATCGTCGACGAACCGACCAACGGCGTCGACGTCGGCGCCAAGGCGGAGATCCACCGCCTGCTGCGGGAACTGGCCGCTTCGGGCATCGCGATCCTGCTCATTTCGTCGGAGCTTCCCGAAGTGCTGGCCGTCAGCCACCGCATCCTGGTGATGCGCCGGGGCCGGCTGGTGGGCGAGTTTGACGGCGCGCAGGCCACGCAGGAGGCGATCATGGAGAAAGCGCTGATGGGCGAACCGGCCGGCGCCGCGCCGAAGGGAGCGGATGCGGGGTGAAGGTGCGGCTTGGCAAGGAAAGCGGCATTTTCATCGTCCTGCTTGCGCTTTTTGTCGCCCTGTCGTTCATCAGCCCGGTGTTCCTGACCGCCGACAACCTGATCGACCTCGTCCGCACCAACGTGGTGCTCGGCATCCTGGCCATCGGCATGACCATCGTCATCCTCATCGGCGGCATCGACGTCTCCGTCGGGGCGATGACCGCCGCCGTCACCGTGCTGCTCGGGTATTTCACGGTCGCCTTCGGGTTCCAGCCTTTGGTCGCTTTGCTCGTCTCGATAGCGGGCGGGACGCTCCTGGGCCTCATCAACGGCCTTCTGGTGACGAAAATCCGGGTGCATGCCATTGTCGTGACGCTGGGCACGCTGTCCATCTACAGCGGCTTCACCATGTATGTCACCGGAGGCTCCTGGATCAACAACCTGCCGGCGGAGTTCATCGAATTCGGCCGCATCCGGCTGCTCGGCTTCGTGCCGATCCAGATCCTGTTCCTTCTGGCGGTGGCCCTGGCCACCTGGTTCATGCTCCGGCATCTGCACATCGGCCGGGCGATCTACGCGCTGGGCGGCAGCCCGGTGGCCGCCGAACGGTCCGGCATCGACACGGCCAGGGTGCAGCAGTTCGTCTACGCCTACATGGGATTTCTGGCCGGCGTGGCCGCGTTCGTGCACACTTCCATCTACCGGCAGGTGGACCCGAACGCATTCACCGGATTCGAGCTGCAGGTGATCGCCGCGGTGGTGCTGGGCGGCGCCAGCATCATGGGAGGCCGGGGCAGCGTCTGGGGATCGCTGCTCGGCGTCGCGCTGCTGGCGCTCATCGGCAACGGCCTGACGCTGGCGCGCATCTCCAGCTTCTGGCACAAGGTCATCATCGGGCTGTTCATTGTCATTGCCGTTTCGTTCGACATCTGGCAGCGCAAACGGCAGGAGCGGCGAATGGCCAAGATCGACGTCATGGGCTAGAGGGAAGGAGGGCCTTCGGATGAAGCTGTGGCAATACCTCAGGCTGTCGGCGTACGAAACCACGCTGCTGGCCGTGTTCGCGGGGCTGTTCCTCCTGTTTTCCCTCACCGCCCCCAATTTCCTGTCGGCCGCCAATTTCCGCTCCATGATGGTCCAGCTTCCGGAGCTCGGGCTCATTTCGCTGGGCATGATGGCGGTGGTGCTGACGGCGGGCATCGACCTTTCCATTACGTTCACCGCCGCCTTGTCCGGCATCGCTCTGGCCTGGTGCCTTTCCCACGGTTGGCCGATTCCGGCGGCGATGCTGGCGGGGCTTGTCACGGCGCTGTTGTGCGGCGCGTTCAACGGCGTGTTCATCGCCGGGATGCGCATCTCGCCGATCGTGATGACCCTCGGCACGATGATCCTGTACGAGGGCATTGCACTGCAATTCACGAAAGGCGGTTCCATTTCGGGCTTCCCCGAAGCCTATTCGGTGATCGGCAGCGGATCGGTCGCCGGAATCCCGGTTCCCATGCTGATTTTCACCGGCGCCATCCTCCTCACGGCGATCCTGCTGAACCGCACCGCCTGGGGCCGCAGCGTGTACATGATCGGCAGCAATCCGACGGCGGCGGAATTTTCGGGCATCCGCGTCCGTTCCGTCCTGATGGGGGTCTACCTCTTCTCGGCGCTGATGGCGGCCCTGGCGGCGGTGATCATGACCTCCCGCTACAATTCGGCCAAGGTGGACTACGGTTCGTCCTACCTGCTGAAAAGCGTGGCCACCATCGTGCTGGGCGGCGTGAGCATCCAGGGCGGCGCGGGCACGGTCAAAGGCGTCGTGCTCGGGGCGGCGATTTTTCAGATTCTGTCCAGCGCCCTGAACCTGTACGGCCTGTCTCCCCACCTGGTCGACGTGCTGACGGGGACCGTGCTCATCTTCGTCCTGGCGGTCAATCTCCTGAATCAAAAATGGAAGCGCGCGCCAAGGACGCGCGTTCCGCCTCCGCCGGAGGCGACGGAGGCGAAAGTTCCGGCATCGCGTTGACTCGGCACGAAGTGCCGGTTGACGATAGGGCGAAAAGCCCGAACCATCCGCAGAAAAAGGAGGCAGAAGCATGAAGAGACGTTGGTTTTCGACGCTGGCGCTGGCTCTCGCGGTTTCCCTCGTGATCACCGCTTGCGGAGGGGGGGCTGGCGGCGGTGGCGGCTCGCAAAGCCAGTCGTCGGGCAGCCCGTCGCCCAGCGCTTCCGGCGGTTCCGGGGGCGGCTCGTCCGGCGGCTCATCCGGCGGCTCGTACCAGATCGCCATCGTGCCGAAACTGGTGGGCATCCCGTATTTCAACGCGTCGGAGGTGGGCGCGAAGCAGGCCGGCCAGGACCTGGGCGTGGAAGTCATCTACACAGGTCCGACGGAACCGGACGCCGCCCAGCAGGTCAACGTCATCGAGGACCTGATCAGCAGGGGCGTGGACGCCATCGCGGTGGCTCCCAACGATCCCGCCGCGCTGACGCCGGTGCTCCGCAAGGCGAAGGACGCCGGCATCCTGGTGCTCGACTGGGATACGCCCGCGGAAGCGGACGTCGTGGAGCTGTCCGTCCATCAGATCGACGACAAGGTGTTCGCCGAACATCTCGTGGATGAGATGGTCAAGGGCATGGGCGACAGCGGCGAATACGCGATTCTGACCGGCGGCCTGTCGGCCAGCAACCTGAACACCTGGATCGACCTCGGCCAGGAATACATCCAATCCAAATATCCGAACCTCAAGCTGGTCACCGACCGCATCCCGACCGACGAAAAGCAGCAGCTCGCCTATCAGAAGACGCTGGACCTGCTCCGGGCATACCCGAACCTGAAAGGCATCCTGGCCTACAGCACCCCGGCTCCGCTCGGCGCCGCGCAGGCGGTGCAGGAACGCGGGCTGCAGGACGCCATTACGGTGGTCGGCACCGCGCTGCCGACGGACTCGGGCCCGTTCCTGGAAGACGGCTCGCTGGACGTGGCGGTGCTGTGGGACCCCGCCCAGCTGGGCTACCTGACCATCTACCTGGCCAAGCACCTGCTGGACGGCAACAAGGTGGAAAACGGCATGGAAGTCCCGAACGTCGGCAAGATCGAAGTCAAGCCGGACGGCAAGACGGTCATCATGGGCCCGCCCACGGACTTCCTGAAGGACAACTACAAGGACTACAACTTCTGACCGGCCCCGCCGGCTTCGCCCCGGGCGAATGCGCACCGTCCGGGGCTTTTTTGTCCGCTCCCCGGCCCGCTTGTTTACCGGACGCTCTGCAGGAGTTCGACGATTTCCTCCCGCGTCATGCTCGGCTCGTGGACCAGTTTCAGCACCGCGTCCATGAGCAGCTGCGCGCGCCGCGGGTCGAGCTCCTGGTCATAGTAGCCGAAATAGCCGGTGGCGTCCGTCTGGACGTACCGCAGGTATTCCAGCACGGGCGAGGGTGTGTCGCTCAGCAAAACGATCTCGTTCACAAAGGGGGAAGGGGCGGTGTTGGAGGCGACGAAACCGGCCCATTCCTGCGGGCTCAGCAGAAATTCCAGCACCCGCAGCGCTTCCTCCACCCGGCCGCCCGCGGCGATCGCCCAGCCCGCGCCGTATCCGCCGTAGTAGTGCGTGACTTCGCCCTGGCCGCCCAGATCGGGAAAGCGGAAAAAGCCGATCTCCTGGCGGCTCATGAATTTTTCCGCCGACCAGTCTCCTTGCAGATACATGGCCGCCTCTCCCGCGAAAAACGCCTCTTCCGCCTCCGTCCACGTCATGCCCGAAAAGCCCGGGATGAACGCCCTTTTCTCCGCCAGCTCGCGCAGCTTCAGCGCCGCTTCGACGAACGACGGGTCCGTAAAATCGCCTTCGCCCTTGACCGCCCTCTCGAACGGTTCGTTCCCCCCGATGCGGTTGGACAGGTAGGCGAACCAGTTGAGCAGGGGCCAGCGTTCCTTGCCGGCGACCGCGATGGGCGAGACCCCGTTCTTGTTCAACACCTGGACGGTTTCCATCAGATCGTCCCAGGTCACGGGGGGCGCCAGCCCGAATTCGGTGAACATTTTTTTGTTGTACCAGACGATGACGTGGTAAACGGAATGGGGAATGCCGTAGATCCGGCCCTCGTACGTCGCTTTGTCCAGCGCGTCCGAGACGATCAGGTGGCGCAGCTCGCGATGGCGGTCGATCCAGCCGGTGAGGTCCGCCACCCTGCCCGATTCCACCATGTTGTGCTGGAACGACCGGCCGAACCAGGTGTAGAACAAATCCGGCATTTTTCCGGACGCCAGCGCCACCCTGAGCTTCGCCTTGTACAATTCTTCCTTGTAGAAATAGGGAACGACGCGAATCTCGGATTGCGACTGGTTGAACCGTTCCACGCTGGCGGTCAGGCCCGCCTGCCTCCGGTCGTTGCTTTCCTGGGCCCACAGCGTGACCGTGACCGGGGAGGCGGCGGCTTCCCCCGTCAGGACGGGACCGGTCAGCGGCCGGTCGCTCCAGATGAAGAAGCCCGCCAGAACCAGGGTCAGCACGACCAGCGACGCGTATCCCGCAAATTGCGAAGCGGCGAGGGACGCGAGTTTTCTCACGGGCGCACCCCCTCCGCGCCCTGCGGCTTCCCGTCGTCACGGAACGCACCCGCGTTGCGGCTTGCGCGAAAGTCTTTCGGCGTCACGCCTTCGATGTCCCGGAACACCTTGATGAAGTACTTCGCACTGCTGAAGCCGGCTTCTTCGGCGACGGCGTAGATTTTTTTGTCGGTGCCGATGAGGAGCCGCTTGGCCAAATTCAGGCGCTGGCGGGTGAGATAGTCGCTGAAGGTCAGGCCGGTGTTTTCCTTGAAAAGCACGGACAGGTAATTGGCGTTGAGATGCACGTGGTCGGCCAGTTCCTTCAGGGTGAATTTCGGGTCGGCCAGCCGTTCGGCAATGTAGGCCAGCGCCTTGCGGATCGTTTCGTGCCGCATGGCGGGCGAATCCGTCTCCCGTTGCCGGCGCGCGCCGATGTTCCGCTTTTCCAGCGCTTCCTCCACGGCCGCGATCAGCTGGAGCTGGTCCACCGGCTTGAGCAGATAGTTGACGACGCCCAGGGTGAGCGCCTTGCGCGCGTATTCGAATTCGGCATAGCCGGTGAGCAGGATGGCGGGTGTGTCGCAGTCTTCCCGGCGCAGTTTTTCCAGCATCTCGATCCCGCTCATGCCCGGCATCCGGATGTCGCAGATCAGGAAATCCACCGGCCGGGACCGGGCGATCTCCAGCCCTTCCACGCCGCTTTCGGCGGCGGCGAACTGCCAGATGTCGGGCTGCTTCGTCCCCCATGACTTCATGGTGTTCAGCAGGCCTTCCCGGATGGCCGGCTCATCTTCGACGATGAGCATGAAGTAGGGATGATCCGTCATGGCGCTTCACCCCCGAAGGGCAGTTTCATGGTCACGGTCGTCCCCTCACCGGGAACGCTGTCGATCTCCAGACGGCAATCGTCGCCGTAGAACAGCCGGAGCCGCTGCTGCACGTTCCACAGGCCGAGGCCGCGGGACGGCGTTTCCGCGGGGGAAAGGGGCCTGTCCAGCCTGGCCCGGACCGCCGCGAGCCGCTCCGGTTCCATGCCCGCGCCGTTGTCCTTCACCCGGATCAGCAGCGAGGGGCCGTCGGCTTCGGATACCTTGCGGACCGTCACGGACAGGTGCCCCTTGCCCAGTTTCGGTTCGATGCCGTGGCTCACCGCGTTTTCCACGATGGGCTGGATGAGCAGCTTGGGCAGCTGCTGCTGCAGGCAGTCCGGATCCACCCGGCATCGCCAGGAGAGCCGGTCCCGGAGCCGGTATTTCATGACGGTCATATACAGGCGGACGTGTTCGACTTCGTCGGCGAGGGTCACCCGGTCGCCGCCGCCGGAGGAATGGATGGAGTAGCGGAACAGCTTGGAAAAGGCGTTGACGATGGATGCGCTTTCCTGTTCGCCCCGGGCGATCAGGTTCCAGTACAGCGAATCCAGCGTGTTGAACATGAAGTGCGGATTGATCTGGGCCTGCAGCATCCGGATCTCGGCGATGTTTTTCAGCCGTTCCTTTTCGTAGACGGAATCGACCAGATGGTGCAGCTGGGACACCAGTTTGTTGTAGGCGCGATTGAGTTCGTTGATCTCGAAGTTGAAGTAGGTTTCCTCGTTCCACTTGGGCAGGGCGGTGACGGACTGCTGCATGATCCGCCGCAGCCGGCGGATCGGCTGGGTGATGAGCCCGGACACCGCCGCCATGAGCAGGAGGCTGACCGCCGTGCCGACGAGCAGAGACCAGACGAGCGCCCGCCGGAACAGCTCCAGCCCGCCGGTCAGGGCCTGCTTCGGAACCAGGATGGCGATGGACCAGCCCGTAACCGCGGAGCGACGCTCGATTTTCAGCCAGGTGCCGTCATCCCCGCCGGCCGCGGCATCCAAGCCGCCGGCGCCGTTGAGCCTGGCCGCCTGGAACGCCGCCGGATCGCTTTCCGCGACCACCGCCCCGTTTTCGTCGTAGACCCGCACCAGGAGGCCCATGGGCGCCGAAAATTCCGTGCGGATGAAATCCAGGATCGTTGGCCGGACCCAGGCGACCACGTAACCGCCGCCCCTCAATTTCTCTTCCTCGAGAGGCACCTGCCGGATGGCCAGCAGCTGGTTGGCGTTGCGCGGGACAAGCCCGCGCCAGACCAGCGGTCCGTGGCGCTCGTCCGCCATGCGGATGGCGTCCTCGCCCACCCGTTCGTGGAGCTTGGGGAGATCCAGCGGATAGAGCGGATCGTATCCGGCGTACAGTTCGATGGACTGGATCGCCCAGGAAAACGCCGTAAGATTGTCGATGATCGGCCTCAACGAGAGCCGTTCGTCCAGCGTAATCGACCCCTGGTAATAGGCTTTGAGCAGAATATCCTGGACGCGGGGGTCCATGGCCAGCTGCAGGGTGAGGGTGTCCACCTCCGCCAGCATGGCGTCCAGCCGGGCGCTGACCTGGTTGGCCGTTTCGCCGACTTGCGCCTCGGCGTTGGAAAGGATCAGCGCCGAGACGTTGCGGTACAGATAGATGCCCGAGACCGCCAGCACGACCGCCATCACGACCAGGAAACTGAGAAAGATTTGCGTCCGGGTGCGATTGAACGCCAGCAAGGAGGCAAGTCGCGGCATGGTGCAGTTTCCCAGTCCCCGTCTCCAATTCTGTTGACATTCCTATCTTATTTTGAAAACGATACCATCCGCAATCGCAACCCAATAAAAATGGTATTTTCTCCAATCAATTCGCCTTATTTGGCTCATCCCCATGTGTTATCATCTAGCAGGAACCTGACCAGAAGGGGGAGAGGGATTTGACGGGCACGAAAAAGTGGTTGTCATTTCTTGTATGCGTTTTCCTGCTGACGGGGCTGCTGGCGGCCTGCGGTGGCGGGGGAAGCGGAGGTTCTTCTTCGCCGGCTGCGTCGTCCCCGTCGTCGAATCAGCCGTCCGCGAGCTCTCCGGCCGCGGTCTCCGGAGAGAAGAAGAAGCTGACGCTCTGGTTCATCGACACGGGCAAACGGAAGGAACTCATCGAAGAAACCGTCAAGGAATTCATGGACGCCCATCCGGACATCGAAGTGGAAGCGGTTCAAATTCCCAACGACACCTACAAGACCAAGCTTCCCGTGGCGATGGGCGGCAACAACCCGCCGGACCTGTTCCACAGCTGGGGCGGCGGCTGGTTGAAGGAATTCGTCAACGCCGGCCAGGTCATGGATCTCACCGGCAGGATCGATCCGGAAAACTACCTGCCGGCGGCCATCAACATCGCGACGTTCGACGGCAAAATCTACGGCGCTCCGCTCGCCATGTCGCTGACGCTGTTCTTCTACAACAAGGAAATGTTCGAGAAAAATAACCTGCAGCCGCCGAAAACATTCGACGACCTGCTCCGCATCGTCGACACCTTCAAGGCGCAGGGCATCGCGCCCATCGCCATGGCGAACAAGACCAAATGGCCGGGCGCCCTGTGGCTGATCTACCTGGCCAACCGGATCGGCGGTTCGGACATCTTCACGGACGCCTTTGAACGCAAGGGCCGCGGCTTTGACGACCCGGCGTACGTGCGGACCGGCGAGCTGATCCAGCAGCTGGTCGACCGCGGCGCGTTCATCAACGGCTTCAACGGCCTGGACTACGACACCGGCCAATCCCGCCAGTTCCTCTACACGGAAAACGCGGTGATGGAGCTGCAAACCTCGTCCTACGTCACCAACGTCCGTTCGGAAATGCCGGGATTCGAGGAAAAACTGGGCATCTTCCCGTTCCCGGCCGTCGAGGGCGGCGCCGGCAACGCGACGGATCTGGTCGGCGGCGTGTCTCCGGTGTTCTCCATCTCGTCCAAGACGAAATATCCGGATGAAGCCGTCGAACTCCTGAAGGCGATCACGTCCAAGGAACTGGCGCAGAAGTTTGCCGACCACGCGGGCGTCGTCACGGCGGTGAAGGGTGTCGAATACAAAGACAAGTTCGCCGTGATGATGAACGAATACCTGCAACAGGCCCAATTCCTGCAACCGTTCTACGATCAGACCCTGCCGCCGGAAATGGCCGAGCTGCACAAGGACACCACGCAGGCGCTGTTCGGGAAAACCATCACGCCGGAGGAAGCGGCGCGGCAAATGGAAGACGCGGCCAAACGCATTCTGGACAAGTAATGCGCGGACGAGGGAGGCGGCGGTTCGCCTCCCTTCTTTATTCAATCCGTTCCCGGGGGTGAGACCGGCCGATGACCGGCGACGCGTCCCGCATCCGCAGACAGAACCGTCTGAGCAAGGGGCTGTTTCTGTGCTTTTTTATCGGCCCCGCCCTGCTCGTCTACGCCGTATACAACATTTATCCGATCTTCGCCACCTTCTTTTACAGCCTGTACGAATGGACGGGGATTGAAAACACCAGAACGTTCGTCGGATTCGAAAACTACGCCAGGCTGATCCGGGACAACATCTTTCACCGGTCGCTCGGCAACAACATATTGCTGGTCTTTGCGTCCGTCCTGACGCAGATTCCGCTCGGGCTGGCCCTGGCCCTGCTGCTCCAGTCGCGGATCAAGGGCATGCGCTTGTTCCGGACGGTGTATTTTCTGCCGTTTCTGATGTCCACGGTGGCCATCGCCATTTTGTGGATGTTCATCTACAACCCGACCTTCGGCGTCCTGAACCGGGCGCTGGCCGACATCGGCCTTGCGTCCCTGCAGCGGAGCTGGCTCGGCGAACCGTCCACGGCGATGTGGGCCGTCATCGCGACCATCTGCTGGCAGTTTACGCCGTTCTACATGATCCTGCTGCGCGCGGGGCTGGCCGGGATTCCGGAAGAACTGCTCGAGGCGGCCCGCATCGACGGCTGCACGCCGTGGAAAAGCTTCACCCGCATCACGCTGCCGCTTCTCGTGCCGACCCTGGTCACGGCCTGCGTGCTCTCGACCATCGGATCACTGAAATATTTCGATTTGATTTACGTCATGACCGAGGGCGGTCCCGACAGCGCCACCGAGCTGATGGCCACCTACATGTACAAGCAGGCGTTCCGGCAGTTCAGCATGGGCTTTGCCAGCGCGGTGTCCACCTGCATGTTCATCCTGGCCTTCATCGTGGCGGCGACGATTCTCTCGCTGGACCGATACCGCGCGAGGGGAGGCAACTGAGCCGTGAAGCTGCTGAAATCGCTGCTCATGCATCTTCTGGCCGTCGTCTGGCTGCTGATCGCGGGTTACCCGTACCTGTACATGATCGCCACATCGCTGAAGTCGCAGGAGAATTTTTTCAGGAACCCGACGTCCCTGATCAGCACATACACCTACTCCAACTACAAGCTGGTGGTGGATCTCGGCATCTTCCGCTACTTCTTCAACAGTCTGGTGATTTCCATCATCAGCGTCGTGCTGATCGTCCTGCTGGCCAGCATGGTCAGCTACTGCCTGGCCCGCATCCGCTTCCGGCTGAACCGGCCGCTGTACTTCCTGTTCATCGCGGGCATGATGATCCCGGTTCACACCACGCTGATTCCCGTCTACATCCTGACGAGGGAGATTGGCCTTTACGACCAGCTGTGGGCCCTGCTGGGACCGTACATCGCCTTCAGCCTGCCGGTGTCGGTGATCATTCTGACGCAGTTTGCCCGGGAAATTCCCGTGGAGCTGGAAGAAGCGGCGATCATGGACGGGGCGGGCCGGACGCGTCAGTTCGCGAGCGTGGTGTTTCCGCTGCTGACCCCTGCCGTCGCGACGGTGAGCATCTACAATTTCATTCACATCTGGAACGAGTTCGTGTTCGCTCTCGTGCTCATCACCACCCGGGAGAGGATGACGCTGCCGCTGGGGTTGCGCGAATTCTACGGGGAATTCTCCGTGAATGTGCCGGGCATCATGGCCGCGCTGACGCTTGGGACGCTGCCGCTGCTGCTTGCCTATTTCATCTCGCAGGAGAAGGTCGTCAGAGGCATCGCCGCCGGAGCGGTGAAGGGTTGACGCCGGATGAAACTTTCAATTGACAGCCAGGGATTTGGCCATCCAGAATGGAAACCAGGATTGGCAACAAGAGATGGGAACCAGCGATTAGAAACCAGGGGAATGCGACCGGGGAAGGACTGCCAAACAGATCGGGGAGAGTGGAATCGATGGAAACCTTGGAGTTCCTGGAAGTGAGAAACGGCAAAATCGTGGGGGCCCGATCCGGCAGGGAGATCCGGCTCCGGGGCACCAATATCGGCGGCTGGTTGAACATGGAGAATTTCATCAACGGCTACGCGGGCACGGACCAGACCGTCCGCCACGCGATGAAGGAAGCCCTGGGGGAAGCGAAGGCGCATTTCTTCTTCGAACGGATGCTGGATTACTTCTTTACCGAAGACGATGTGCTTTTCCTGAAGGAAAACGGGCTCAACTGCGTGCGGCTGCCGAACAACTACCGCCGGTTCGAGGACGACGAGCGGCCGTACGTGTACAAGGAAGAAGGTTTCCGCCGTCTCGATGAGGCTCTCCGGCTCTGCGAAAAACACGGCATTTACGCCATCCTGGACATGCACGCGGTGCAGGGGTTCCAGAACACCCACTGGCATTCGGACAACGCCGCGCGCCACAGCTTCTTCTGGCATGACGCCACCTGCCAGGACCGGTTTTACGCCCTGTGGCGGGCGCTGGCCGAGCGCTATCGGGACCGGGCCGTCGTCGCCGGCTACGACCTGATGAACGAACCCTGCACGAATACGCCTTACGGTGACTATCCGCACACGTTTTATGCCAACTACAAGCCGGACTGGGAGCGGATGAACCGCATTTACCGCAAGGCCGTGGCGGAAATCCGTTCCGTGGATCCCAAACACATCATTTTCCTCGAAGGCGACCGCTATGCCTACCGGTTTGGCGGCCTGGAGGCGCCCTTCGCAGAAAATCTGGCCTATCAAAGCCATAACTATCACGCCGCGGGATTCGGCCCCGGCCCGTATCCGGGGGTGATCCGCCCGAACAATCCCGATGCGGTCCAGGGCATCTACTGGGACATGGAGCAGCAGCGGAAGGCGTTTCTGGAACACGAAGGGACGGTGTTCGCCAAGAAGCACAACGTGCCGCTGCTCGTGGGGGAATTCGGGTCGGTGTACAACGGTCCGGCGGAGGAAGTGCCCGACCGGCTCCGTTCCATGGACGACCAGATCGCCGTCTTTGAGGAAAACGGCGCCCACTGGACGACGTGGACCTACAAGGACGTGGGCGTCATGGGGCTCGTGACCCTGAATCCGGAGTCGGAGTACATGCAGCGGATCGCTTCGTTCCTCGAGAAAAAGTACCTGCTGGGGACGGACGACTGGATGCAATGGCTGCCGGCGGCCGCGGCCCGGCAAATGGTGTCGGGAGTGGCGGAATACCTCCGGGAGGTGATCGACCCGACGATCCATTCGGGGTTCAACCGGCGGGCGCTCATGCAGCACGTGCTTTGCGTCTACGCCGCCACGCTCCTGGAGCCGGAGTACGCCAAAGTGTTCAAGGGATTGCCGGAGGAAAAACTGGACGAGATTCTGCAGTCGTTCTCCTTCAAACAGTGCGTCGTGAACCGCGATTTGGCGGGGATTTTGCGCAAGCACGCGGGCGCGGAGTAATCCGCGCTTTTTTTTCGCCTTCAGGACGCCCCTGGATTCGACTTTCAATTATAATGGGCAAAACAACCATTATCGGAAAAAAACGAAAGGCGGAAGGGGGCGTTCCGTTGCACGACTTGGCGAAACTGACCGTCACCACCGTCAGGCTGCGCATGACCGGACTATTTGCCCAAACTGCTGGCCTGTCTGGAAGCGGCGGACGACCGCGTGCTTTGGGAAGCGCACGGGCATCCCAACACGATCGGGGGCATCGTTTTTCACATTTTGGAACATGTGAGGCGGTTTACGGAGAGGCTGGTCCATCCCGGCGTCTCGTTCGACCGCGGCATTGAAGGGTACTTCCCGAACCGCCGCATCCCGGCGGACGAGCTGATCGCGGAAATCGGGAAGACATTTCGCGATTTTCAGGAGGCGATTGCCCGAACGCCCCCGGAGAACGTGGATTGGCATTCGCTTCTGCATCTCATGGAGCATACCGGCTATCACCTGGGGCAAATCGTCGACCGCACGCGGCGGCTGACCGGCCGGGAGTTTCGATTCTGCCGGCGGGGAATTGACGAAAAAGCCTTGCGAAAGCTGGTGGAAGAAGAACTGGCGGACGCGAATCAACCAGGCTTATGAGCCTTGAAACAGGCGCTGCAACGCCCGGGCCACCTTGACCAGGTGGCCTTCCATTGTTTCGGCGGCGCCGTCCGCGTCCCCCGCCTCGATCCGCTCCAGGATCGACAGGTGCTCTTCGAGCAGACGGGCCGCCTCGGCCTGTTCCCCGAACAGCCAAAGCCGCCGGCTTTCCCGCATGGCGCCTCCCATCGAGGCGAACACGTTTTCCAGGGCGTGGTGAATCCACGAATTGCCCGACGATCGGGCGATGAGCAGGTGGAATCTCCGGTCGGCCAGTTCCAGCGCCGCTTCGTCCTGTTCCTGCGCCATTTCCGCCAGCACGGCGCGGATTTGCTCCATCTGCGCCGAGGTCCTTCTCAGCGCCGCCAGACGGGCGCTTTCCGTTTCGAGGATGCGGCGGAATTCCAGCCACTGTCCGAGGCGCCCGGCATCGGTGACCAGAGGCGGCGTGCGGGACACTTCTTCGGGCTGGCGCACGAAGGTGCCTCCCCCGTGGCGCACCTGCACCAGGCCGGCGGCCTGCAACGTCATGAGCGCCTCGCGGATGGAGGATCGCCCCACCCGGTACCTCTGGGCGAGCTTTTCCACGGATGGCAGTTTCGTTCCCGGCGGCCATGTGCCCTGTTCAATGTTTTCCCGGATCGAATCGGCTACCATTTCATACGTTTTGCGGACGTTCATCCCGGATATTCCCCCGTTTTGAGGCAAATTCGAGCCGCAAGGACGATTTACTTGTAAGTATGGGTGTGCTTAAATTATATCATGATTAAGTCATCTGATGACATGATGAGTATCGAGCGGGGAGAGTAAAAAATTTCGGGCGGGGAGGATGAGCCACATGCTGGAGGAACCGTTGCGCAGGCGGTTCATTGATTTGTTGGGGCCGCAGGGGTTCAGGGATGACGAGCAAACGCGGGTGTCCTACGGATACGACGCGACGCCCATGTACCGCTCCAGGCCGATCGGCGTTGTCTTTCCGGAGTCGACGTCGCAAGTGTCGGAAATCATGAAAATTTGCTCCGAACACCGGATTCCCGTGGTCACCCGCGGCGCGGGCAGCAATCTGTGCGCGGGAACGGTGCCGGGGCAGGGGGAGCTGGTCATGGTCATGACGCGGATGAACCGGCTCCTCGAGCTCGACCGGGAAAACCTCACGGCCACGGTGCAGCCCGGACTGAACACGAAGGCGTTCCACGAAGAGGTGGAAAGGCACGGACTGTTCTATCCGCCGGACCCGGGCAGCATGGTGATCTGCACCATGGGGGGCAACATCGCCCTTGGTTCGGGCGGCCTGCGGGGGCTCAAATACGGCACGACCAAGGATTACGTGCTTGGCCTGGAAGCCGTGCTGCCAAACGGCGACGTGATTCGCACCGGGGGCAAACTGGTGAAGGATGTGGCGGGATACGATCTGACGCGGCTGCTTGTCGGTTCCGGCGGCACGCTGGCGGTGATCACGGAAGCGACGCTGAAACTGGTGCCGAAACCGCCGTTCCGGCTGGCCATGGTCGCGGTTTACGGGGACCTGTACGGGGCGGCCCGCTCGGTGTCCAGCATCATCGCCGCCCGGATCATCCCCTGCACGCTGGAGTTCATGGATCAGGCCACGATACGCGTAGTGGAGGATTTCGCCAAAGTGGGGCTTCCCGCCGAAGCCGCGGCGATCCTGGCCATCGAGCAGGACGGCGAGGAAGAGCAGGTGCGCCGGGACCTGAACCTGATTGCCCAAATTTGCCGGAATGAAGGCGCGATGGAGGTGCGGGTCGCCGAAAGGCCGGAGGAAGGGGAGAAAATCATGGCGGCGCGGCGCAGCGCGCTGGCCGCTCTCTCTCGCCTGCGCCCGACGACCATCCTCGAGGATGCCACCGTGCCCCGTTCCAAAATTGCCGACATGGTCATGGCCATCCAGAGCATCGCCCGGAAGCACGACGTGCAGATTTGCACCTTCGGCCACGCGGGAGACGGCAACCTGCACCCCACCGCCCTTGCCGACGCGCGCGACGCCGAAGAAATGAAACGGGTGGAACTCGCCTTCGAGGACATCTTCGAAGAAGCGATCCGGCTTGGCGGGACCATTACCGGTGAACACGGTGTCGGCGTGGTGAAAGCGCCGTATCTGGAATGGAAGGCGGGGGCGGCGGGCGTGGAGCTGATGAAGCGGATCAAGGCGGCCTTTGATCCCCACAACCTCCTCAATCCCGGCAAAATGTTTGCGGAAACGAGAAAAAGGGTGGTGATCCGGCGGTGAACGCGGCCAACCTGAAAGCGCATGCCGGGGAAGCCGGAGCGAAAACGGCCGCCGGCCGGCTGGAGCAAGCCCTGCGGCTCACGCTGGACGAAGACGAACTGGTCCGCTGCATGCGGTGCGGGTTTTGCCAAAGCGCGTGCCCGACGTTCCTCGTCACCGGCCTGGAAGCCGCATCCCCGCGCGGCCGGATTGCCCTGATGAAGGCGGCGTACGACGGCTTCATGGCCGCCGATTCCGCTTTCGTCGACCAGATGGAGCTGTGCCTTGGCTGCCGAGCCTGCGAGCCGGCCTGTCCGGCGGGCGTGCAATACGGCCGGCTGATCGAACAGACGAGGGAAGCGATCGCCGCTGCGCGGAAACCGCCGCTGCGTGCGCGCCTCATGGGCAAAGTCCTGATGGAAGGGGTCATCGCCCGCCACGGCACCATGCGCTGGGCCGGACGGGCCCTGCGTTTCTACCAGCGCAGCGGGCTGCGGACCGCCGCGCGCAAACTGGGGGTCCTTCGCGTACTGCCTCCGCATGTGCGGGAACTGGAAGCGAGCCTGCCGGACGCCTCGGGCCGGGGCGTGATCCGGGAATGGCTCCGACGCGGCCTGCCTGCACGGTGGGAAACGGACGCGCAGGGACGCCGTCTGCTCGTCGTTCCCGCGGAAGGGCAGCGTGTGGCCCGGGTCGGCATGTTCCGGGGCTGCGTCATGGATGTGCTGTTTTTGTCCACCAATGTGAACACCGTCCGGCTACTGCGGGCGGCGGGGTTCGAAGTCGTCATACCGGAGCGGCAGAAATGCTGCGGGGCGCTCCACGCCCACGCGGGAAACGGCGGAACGGCGCGCGGACTGGCGGCGGACAACGCCGCCGTGTTCCGCGATGCCGACGTGGATTGGGTCGTCTCCAACGCGGGGGGCTGCGGCGCCTTCCTCAAGGAATACGATCACGTCCTGCACGGGACGCCCGCGGCCGACGAAGGCGCATGGCTGGCTTCCCGCGTGAAGGACGTCAGCGAACTTCTGGCGGAACAGGGCCGGCCGCTCCGCCTGGCAAACAGTGGCCCGCTGGTCGCCACCTGCCAGGATTCGTGCCACCTGCGCAACGTCATGCGGGTACAGCGGCAGCCGCGGGAACTCTTGAAAAGCGTCCCGGGATTAACTTTGCGCGAAATGCGGGAAGCCGACCTGTGCTGCGGTTCCGCCGGCATCTACAACGTGCTCCAGCCGGAAATGTCGACGGCGCTTCTGGACCGCAAAATGGAAAACGTCAAGGACGCGGACGCGGAGGTCGTCGTCACCGCCAATCCCGGCTGTCTGCTCCAGATGCGATGGGGCATCCACCGTGCCGGTCTGGAAGGCCGCGTGAAGGCCGTCCACCTGGTCGACCTGCTCGCCGAACGGCTGGAATGACGTCCCTCCCGGGGTCCCATCCCTTCAACTTCTTGCCGGATTCATTCGTCATATGGGTCGGGACCCTGCGTCAGGCCGGGTAACACCGGACCATGGAGCGGATGAAAACGGATGAAAGCCATGAAACGATGGTTATCCGGAAAAGGATGGGTGACCGTCGCGGCGGTTCCCACCGGCGTCAAACGCAACGTGACTGCCGGAAGATGGCTGGACCCGCGCGGATGGACGCTGACGGAAATCCGGGTGGAGAAAATCTTCAAGGACGGCAAATGGTTCCCGCCGCGAAAGGTGAAAATCGTTTACGAAGATTACACGGAATTGAAACGCTTGAGACGGATCACCCCCGGCTCATGGTCCGGCGCCCGGGCGCGGCGCGGAGCAGATTCGACCGGGAGCCGGCTGCCGGCCAAGGGCGACCCCTCATCGCGGGCCCGGTTCCCCCGACGGCTCCCGGACTTTTTTGTAATACTGCATCGGCGACAACCCGACCACCCTCTTGAACAATTTGCTGAAATAATAAGGATCGTTGATGCCCACCAGATATCCGATTTCCCCGATGCTCAGATGGGTGGCCTGGATGAGCTCTTTGGCCTTGCTGATCCGCACATGGTTGCAGTACTGGAAAATGGTGTGCCCCGTGGCTTGCCTGAAGATGCGGTTCAAGTAATCGAAATTGCCGTCGAAGGCCGCCTCGATGTCTGCGCTCGTCATTTTTTCCGTGTAATGCTGATGGATATATTCGAGCAGGGCGTTCACCTTGAGAAAGGATTTGGATCGGCGGCCGTTCGACTCATGCAGCGCGGCCATCAGGTATTCGTGCGAAAGCTCGATGAACAGTTCCGCCAGCCGCAGGGCCGTCAGGTTGCCTCGGTAGGTTTTCCGGTCATACAGCATCAGAATGTCGTCAATCATCCGGAATATCTGCTGGAGCACGGGCCGGTTTTTCAGCGAAAAACATTTGGGGAAATAGCACGTGCCCGGTTGGCTTGGGTCATGCACCGCCTGCTTGCCCATTTTGCCCGAATCCAGCGACGCAAGCGCCTTATCCTCCAGCAAAACCCGCTTCGCCAGGCCGGGCAAGTCTTCCACCGGACAGGGCCGGATGTCGGGATGGTAGAAGTGAAAATAGTAATAGTCGCAAGTATGCTTCTGCAACCCCGCATGTTCCAGCCCGGGCTCCAACAGCAACAGATCCCCTTTGCCCAGAATGTAGGGGACCCCGTTTTCCTGAATGTGCAGTTCCCCGTTCTTCACGATGTACAGGATGTACTCTTCCGTCGTTCTCCGGAAATGAATCCAGGGCGTTTTGTACGAAACGAACCCCAAAACCCCGATTTTCGGCACCATATCCATGTTGATCGCCAGCAATGACCGTTCCCCCTTACGGGCAAAAAGTCGCCATAGTACAAAAAAGGTAACCGGCGTACATTTCTTTGCAGTGTAACACTTCTTATACTGAAAGTGAACGGCTTTCACACTTTTCGCCCACGGGAGGCCTTGCCAGTGCAACCGATTCGGGTAACCGTATGGAACGAGTATCGTCACGAACGCCAAAACGAACAGGTGGCGCGCATCTACCCCCAGGGCATCCATGAGGCGATCGCGGGTCATTTGCGGACAAATCCGGCCTTTGCGGTCAGGACCGCCGTGCTGGATGAGCCGGAACATGGATTGACCGACGAGATCTTGGGCCAGACGGATGTGCTGATCTGGTGGGGACATCTGGCCCATCACGAGGTCAGGGATGACGTGGTGGAAAAGGTGCGGAAAAAAGTGCTCGACGACGGCATGGGACTCATCGTCCTCCATTCCGGTCACGGTTCAAAAATTTTTCAACGCCTGCTGGGGACCGAGACCATCCGTCTGCAGTGGAGGGACGACGGGGAAAAAGAACGGTTGTGGGTCGTCGACCACGGACATCCCATCGTGAACGGACTGGGGCTGTACATGGAACTGCCGAAGGAAGAAATGTACGGGGAACCGTTCGATATTCCGCCCCCCGACGAGCTGGTGTTCGTTTCGTGGTTTGAAGGCGGAGAAGTGTTCCGCAGCGGCTGCTGCTACAAAAGGGGAAAAGGAAGGCTGTTTTATTTCCGCCCGGGACACGAAACCTTTCCCACCTATCACCATCCGGACGTGCTGAAAGTCATCTCGAACGCGGTGATCTGGGCGGCTCCCCGGCCGGGCGCGAAGGTGCGGTACGGCCGGGCGGACCCCATCGAAGCCATCGGCAAGTCTTAATTCAAGCCTGCAATCCGGGAGAGGGATCGAAGCCATGAACATGTTTCGGGTGGGCGTCATCGGACTGGGCAACATGGCCAACGTTCACATCAGCAGCATAAAATCACTGGCGACTTTCCAAATCACGGCCGTCTGCGATACGGTGCCGGAACTGTTGGAAAACGCGGGCAACCGGCTCGGCATTCCGAAGAGCAAAAGATACGCGGATTACGCCGATCTGATCCGGGATGACGAGGTGGACGCGGTCATCTCGATTACGCCGAACCATCTGCATGCGGACATCATGCGGAAATGCCTCGAAGCCGGGAAGCCGTTCATGTCCGAAAAGCCGTTTACCCGGACCGGCGAAGAGGCGGAAGAACTGCTCGGGTTGTACCACCGGCGACCCGTTCCCGCCATGATCGGGTTCAGCTACCGCTACACGCCCGCCTTCCGGATGGCCAGGAAGCTGCTTGAGGCCGGCAAAATCGGCCGCGTGCGCACGTTTTCGATGCAATACCTGCAAGGCTGGGGCGCGGCGGTTTACGGGACGCCGTTTGTCTGGCGATTTGACAAGGCCGTCGCCGGCAGCGGCACCCTGGGCGACCTGGGCACCCACATGATCGACCTGGCCCATTTTCTGTTCGGCCGCTTCCGGGAATTGTCCTCGCAGATGCTGACCTTGATCCCCGAACGCAAAAACGCCGCGACGGGCGAGACCGCCAAAGTGGAAGTGGACGACTTCGTTTCCTTCCAGGCGCTCATGGAAAACGGCGCGGCGGGGATTTTCCAGTCCACCCGCAACGCCATCGGCTCCGAAAATCAGCTGGAAGTTTTCATTTACGGCGATGCCGGAACGCTTCACGCCTCCACGGTGAATCCCGATCATTTGGTGTGGATTCATGTCGACGGGGAAACCGGCGCGACGGTGGAAAAGAAGCTGAAGGTACCGCCGCACGTCAGGCGGACCCAGTGGGAAGATTTCGCGGGGCTTTTGGCCGGCGCTCCGGGCGAGGGCTTTCCGGATTTCATGGCGGGTTACGAAAACCAGCGGGTTATCGAAGCGGTCATCCGGTCCCATGAAGAGAAAAGAACGGTGCCGGTGTCTTATGGTTGACCCTTTTTTCAACGGACATGAAAGCGCATACATTTTGGGGGGAATCACACCGTGACCGACATCACACTTTCACCCGGGCGGTTTTGCTATGATGGGGGCGTGGAAGCACGGGCCCGGGCGCTCAGCCAGCGCTGCAGCACCACCGCGTGGTTATGGACGGAGTCCCTGGCGGCGTACAGCAGGGTGACGCGCCCCGAAGCCGCCATGGCCAGCAGCCGGTCGGCCAGGGCCTGGCGCACGGGGTCCTCCGCCAGTTCCCGTTCGTAGGCCCCGGCAAATTCCGCGAAGCGGTCCGGGCGGTGGCCGAACCACACGCGCAGTGCGGGGCTTGGCGCGATGTCCTTCATCCACTCGTCGATCGCCGCCTGTTCCCGGGCAAGTCCGCGCGGCCACAGCCGGTCCACCAGCACGCGGACGCCGTCCCCGGGCGCGGGCGGATCGTATACGCGCTTGATGGCGAAGAAGGAACCGGCTTCGGACATCGGTTCATCCCCTTCCTTTCGCGGATGGCACATGGCGGACGGACCAGGCGGACGCCTCCGTTGCGGCCGCTTCCGCCTCCGGCGGATCGGACGGGCCGTGCTCTGTCAGGCGATGAATGTGTGGTATGATGGTTGTCAGGAAATGGTACAAAGCCTGTATCCATTATACCACCCGGACGGAGGGAAAGCCCATGGATGTGCTGACAGCCATCGAAAAACGACGCGAAATCACCCGGTTCAAACCCGATCCGGTCCCGCGGGAGGTTCTGGATCAGCTGCTCCGGGCGCTGCACCTGGCCCCGAGCGGCAACAACCTGCCCTCGCGGGAATTTGTCATTGTCGAAAACAGGGAAACGCTGCAGACCCTGGCCCAAACCACGCCGTACATGAAATGGCTGGAGGAAGCGGCGGGGGCGGCGGTCATCTTCGCGGCTCCGGAAGTGAGCAAATACTGGCTCCAGGACGCCACCATCGCCGGCGCCTTCCTGTGGCTGGCCGCCACGTCCCTCGGCCTCGGCGCCGCCTGGGGGGCGGTGTACCATTCCGAGGACGCGGAAGAATCCCGCCGGAGGGAGGACCATGTCCGGCGCACGCTGGGCATTCCCGAATCGTACCGGGTCGTGGCCATTCTCGGGTTCGGCCGGCCCGCCGCGGAACCGGCCCCGAAGGACCCCATCCCGGTGGAGCGGGTATTCCACAAGGAAAGGTACGGGATGCATCCATGAAAACCATCGGCCTTCTCGGCGGCATGAGCTGGCAGTCGACGGTCAGCTATTACCGGATCATCAACGAAGCCACGGCCGAGCGGCTGGGCGGACTGCACTGCGCCCGGATGGTGCTGTACAACGTGGATTTCGCAGAAATTGCGGAGATGCAGCGGAAGGATGCATGGGAAGCCGCCGGGGCCGTTCTGGCGCGGGGAGCGCAGGCCCTGGAAAAAGCGGGCGCGGATCTGCTGCTGATCGGCGCCAACACGATGCACCTGGTGGCGGACGCGGTGCAGCGCGCCGTGCGGATCCCGCTGCTCCACGTGGCCGACGCGACGGCGGAGCGCGCGCGCCGGGCCGGCGTGGAACGCGTCGGGCTGCTCGGGACCCGGTTTACGATGGAGAAGGAGTTTCTGAAGCAGCGGCTGGGCTCGCACGGCCTGCAGGTGTCCGTGCCCGGGGAGGAAGACCGGGCGGTCGTGCACCGGATCATCTATGAAGAGCTTTGCCAGGGCATCATTTCGGAGGATTCCCGCCGGTTGCTCACGGACATCATGGACCGTCTGATCCGCGCGGGGGCGGAAGGCATCATTCTGGGGTGCACGGAACTGGCGCTCATCATTCCGCCCGAGGCGATGCCGTACCCGGTCTTCGACACCACGCGCATCCACGCGGAAAGCGCCGTGGAGGCGGCGCTTTCCGGCTGATTCGGCGATACGGCTGGAAAAGGAGGGCGAATCCCGTGAAACGAACATTGGGCCTCCTGAAGGAACACGACTGGTCGCTGAACCTGGAGGACGAGTATTTCGCGGAGCATCCGGAAGATATGGCGACGGCCGCGGCCCGGGCCGTGGAGGAGACCGCCCCCGGGCACTACGTGAACCTGGTCACCCCGGGGGAGCTCGGCCACCCGGAAACCTCGTTCATTCCGGAACTCGTCCGCAAGCTGAAGGAAGCCCGCATCCGGGTGAAGGAAGTCCGGTACGTGGACGAATGCGGCTGCGGCGGGCACGTGACCCGCGTATACCGTTGAGGCGGCGGGCATGCCGGCAGGGGCAGCGATCGGGCCCGGCCGCCGGTGTTGCACAGGCGTCGTGCATCGACGATCAGGCCGGCCGCGGTTCCCGCATCCGGTCCCGCTCAGGTCTCGTCCCGCAGACGCCTGAGCGCGTCCGGGTCCAGGATGGTGATCCGGTTCCGGTCCGTGCGCAGGATCTGGTCTTTTTCCAGCTGGTTCAGCATGCGGTTGACGGTTTCCCGGGTGGAGCCGACGGCGTTGGCGAATTCTTGGTGGGTCATCGGCAGGTTGATGGCGATGCGGCCGTCCCGCGCTTCGCCGTGCCGCTCGGCCAGACCCAGCAAAAAGGAGACCACCCGGTGCCGGACGTCCTGCCCGGTCAGCGTCTGCAGCCGTTCCTGCAGCTCGGCGATTTTTTCGCCCAGGACGCGCATCACCTTGACGGCGATGGACGGCATCTGCAGGAGCAGCTGTTCGAACTGCTGGATCGGGATCGCCGCCAGCCGGGCGTCGGTGATGGCCACCGCCGTGGCCGGATACGGCTTGGCGGTGAAAAAGCCGGTATGCGGAAACATGTCGCCGGGCTTCAGGAACGAGACGATCTGCTCGTGGCCGTTCTCGTCCGTCTTGAAGGTTTTCACGAGCCCGTCCCGGATGAGGTAGACGGCTTCCTTCTCGGCGCCTTCCGCAAAGATGACGGATTTCCGCGCGTAGTAGCGGAAAATCGCCAGCTGCGCCACCCGTTCCAGTTCAGGCTCGCTGAGGTCGCGGAACAAAGGGATGCGTGCCAGCAGGGCGGCGGTGTCCTTTTCCAAGGGGGTCATCCTTTCCGTCCTTTCTTTCCATCATTTTACCTTAATTTTTCCGCACCGGTACAACCGGAAGATGCAGCGGATTCCGCGGGGGAGGTGATCGTCGGATGGCGAACGGCATGATGGACAAGGCGGCCGCCAAAATTGCGGAACGGCGCAAGCTGCCGCCCAACGTGCACATCCTGGGGCTGACCATGCTCTTCATGGGCACGGGGCTCCTGCTCTTTCTGGCGGCCATGGCGTACGCCTGCGGAACGGCCGCGGACCTGGCGCGATATTCGCTGCGTTCGCCGCAGGGCCTGTTTCTGGCCCATCTGCTTCTTCCGGGCTTCGCCACGATGACCGCCATGGGCGCCAGCTTCCAGCTGTCGCAGGTCATCCTGAACGTATCGCTGTACAGCCGGGCGCTCGGTTTTGTGCACTACGCCGTGTACCTGGCCGGCCTGCTGCTGCTTTTTGCGGGATTCCTTTTCGATGCCGGGTGGATCGGGCCGGGCGGGACGATGGCGCTTCTGGGCAGTCTGCTGTACGCGTTCAACCTCGTCATGACGGTGCTCCGGAAAAAAGCGTGGAACCTGTTCGTCTTCGGCGTCGGGCTCAGCCTGGCGGCCCTGCTGGCCAACCTGTCCTTCGGCGTCGCCATGGGGATCGGGCATTTCCGGCGATGGCCCGCCGAATGGATGGAGCGCCTGTTCGAAGGGCATCTCTGGCTCGGCCTCGGCGGCTGGCTCGCGGGGCTCATCCTGGTGTTCAGCTTCAAGCTGCTGCCGATGTTTTACGTCTCCCGGAAAAAGTGGTCGCGTTCCTCCTGGGCCGTCGTCGGCGCTTTCCATTTCGGCGTGTGGTGGCACGCGCTGATCCCGTGGACCGGGCTGGAGCGGCTTGCCGTGCTCGGCGATCTGGCCATGCTGGCGGCCTGGGGATGGTTCGTCATCCACAACCGGGACGTCCGGCGTCTGGGCAGCGGCAAACACCCCGTCGGAGCCGTGAAGGCGGTCTATTGGCTGATTCCGGCGATCGGGCTGCTGTTCCTGGCACGCTGCCTGGCAGAGTGGGCGGGCTGCGGTTCCTCCCGCCTGGAGGAGGCGCTGGGCATCGCCATCGTGCTGGGATGGTTCGCTCCGACGATTCTGGCTTACCTGTCGAAAATTTTCCCGTTTCTCTGGTGGGCGCTCCGCTTCCATACCCGTTGGGGGAAAAAACCGCTTATGCAGCTTTCGGACATGCTCCCCGAAGGACGGATGACGCGGGAGCTCGCCGGTTACCTGGCCGGCGTCGCCGTCCTGATGGCCGCGCACTTCGCCGGCGTCCCGGCCGCCGCGGCCGGGGGGCAGGCGCTGTCGCTTTTCTTCGCGATCGTCTACCTGGTTGAACTTGTGCGCGTATTCCGCCACTGACGGCGTTGACGGGAGGGAATTGCAATGGCCAGGACCAAGAGGGCGGAAGGTTATCTTCCCGGCCAGCACGGCGCCTGGGCGATGCTGATCATTCCGTTCGTATTGGGCATGGCGGCGGCCGGACCCGCGTGGCTCCATGCGCCGCTGTTTGCCGCATGGCTGCTCATCTATCTGTTTTCGTACCCGTTTCTGCAAGCGATCAAGACGAGAAAATGGAAGGTTTACGCGAAACCCGTGCAACTGTACGGAGCGCTGCTTCTGCCCTTTGCGACGCTGGCGGCGATCCTGGAACCCCGTCTGATCCGGTGGGTGCCGCTGTTCATCCCGCTTTTTGCGGTCAACGCCTGGTTCGCCCGCAGGAAACAGGAACGGGCTTTTGTCAACGACCTCGCGGCGGTCGTGCAGTTCAGCCTGGCGACGTTCGTGGCGTACGACGCAGGCGGGGGAACCGATTGGAAGCTTGCGGCGGAACTGTTCGCGCTGAGCGTCCTCTATTTTACGGGTACCGTGTTTTATGTAAAAACGATCATCCGGGAACGGGGCAACCTGCGGTTTTACGCCTATTCCATCATTTATCACATCGCGCTTTTGGCGACGGGCGTGTTCTGGTTTCCCTGCCTGCTGCTGGTGCCGTTCGCGGTGCTGCTCGTCCGCGCCGTCGTTTCGCCGAGAATGAGGCCGAACGTGAAGGTGACCGGCATTCTCGAAATCGTCTATTCCGTCGTACTCGCCGTGTTTGCACTCATGGCCTACGCCGCGTGACGGCGGCAAATTACCGGGTTCTGGGGAAAAGGAGGCCGCAACATGGAAAAGCAAACGCTGGACGCCGTCCGGGATTTTGCGGAAGACCGCTTCAAAAAGCGCATGCTGTTTGAGGGAAACGGCCTGGACGCGTTTGTGCTCCATTTCCTGCCGGGGCAGGCCCTTCCCGCGCACCGCCATCCGGGCGCCGAACTGGTGGCGCTGGTGTGGGAAGGTTCGGGCATATTCACCGTGGACGGGACGGAAACGGAAGCCACAGCGGGGGACGTCGTCCGCTGCGGCGGGGAAGAGTGGTTCTCCTTCCGGAACACGGGGGACGGGCCCTGCCGCCTGTTCGTGGTGCTGGTCAAGCCGGCCGGTGCGGTCTGAACGCGGCCAGGCGCGACCGGATCCGGCATGTCCGGCCGGGCGTGTTCAGATCAAGCCCAGCTGTTCCCTGGCCGCGTCCGACATCCGGTCCGGGCTCCAGCGCGGCTCCCAGACGAGTTCCACGTCCACAGGCTTGTCCGGGATGGCCTGCCACAGGGCGCGCCGCGCACCGCCGATGATGGCGTCGTGCAGCGGGCAGCCCGGGGTGGTCAGGGTCATTTTCACCAGGACGCGGTCCGGTTCTTCCCGGATGTCGTAAACGAGCCCGAGATCAACGACGTTAACCCCCAGTTCGGGATCGTACACCTCGCGCAGCCGTTCGCGGATGAGTTCCGCGACGTCCATTCCGATCACCTCCATGCACGAAAGCCCCAGGTTGCGTTTTTACCTCGTAAACACCAGCCCCAGCAGAGCCATGTAGGCGAGCGAAACCGCCGAGTGCAGGGAGCCGCCGGCTGCGACCATCGCCTCCAGGTCCAGCGCCAGCCCCGCGGCAGGCAGGAAAAACGTGACGGCGACGGCCGCCAGCAGCGCGTTCGCTTTCCGTTCGTCCAGCAGGCCCGCCATCAGCGGGGTGCCGGGCTGGCCCGCCCGCTGGCCGTATTTCAGCGTCCACCACAGGAACGGCACGATCTTCGACGCGTAGCTCAGGATCATGAAGGAGACCCAGCCGGGAAGGTAAAGCCAGCCGGCCAGAAGCAGCGTTCCGGTTTCCGTCAGCGCCGGCGGACGGACCAGCGCCCAGATGAGGGCCCCGGCGGCGATGGCGGCGAAGGCGTGGTTGCCGTACATGGACCAGCGGATGCCGGCGCCGGGATTTTTCTTGTGCCGGTGCTTCCGGATCTGCAGGATGTGGACGTTGTACACCGCGATCGCGGCGGCCAGCAGCGCCACCGCCACGAGCATCGGCGTCGCACCGCCGCCGGCCAGAAGCACCGCCGCCCCTGCAAGTACCGCCGCGTTCCAGAGGACGAACACCGCTTTCTGCAGCGCGGTCGGATGCCCGTGGGAAAGGAAAAACATCGGCAGCATCTTGTAGCTGAAACCGGTGATGAGCAGCCCGAACCAGCCGACGGTGCCGAGCCAGATGTGCGTGCCGAACAGGCGCTGGTGCAGATCGTTCCACCAGCCGGCGGCAAAGTTGACCCCCATCGCCATCCCGGCCAGACCGGTCAAAACGAGATACAGCACCGCCATGCCCGCGCTTGAGGTAATCGCGTCCCATTTGGCCGCGCCGAGAAGCGTGGCTCCGACGTTCCATGCAAAAAGCAGAATGCCCGCGAAAGCGAGGGCGGCAAACAGCGCGATCATCGCCGTCTTCCCCAGGGCGAAGCCGAACAGGAGGCCGAACAGCCCGACGGTGAAGGTCGCATAATGCAGGAAGCCCAGCTTTTCGCTGTAGATTTTCGTCTGCAGGACGACGCTGATCAGCTGGTAATAGGCGCCCATGGCCAGCATGGTCGCCCAGCCGAGCACGAACAGGTGGGCGTTGAACCAGCCTTCCGGGCCGCGCACGCCGTCGTCCAGCCAGCCGAGCAGCGAGGACAGCGAAACCGCGTGGAACAGGGCAAACCCGATCATCCCGGTCACGATGAACAACAGGGGGAGACGGCTCATGGCGATCGCTTCCTTTTCTCAGGCTCCTTTACACCTTGCGGATGGTAACTTTCGCCGACCCGTCGGACAGTTCCTCGACTTCGTAGGGGTACCCCAGGTTGCGCAGCTCCTCGAGCAAAAACACCGGCACCCGGTCGTTGTGGATGCGCACCGTGTCCCCGGGCTTGCAGCGCTCCAGGGCGGACAGCGTGCGGATCATCGGCTGGGGCGGTTCGAGGCCGCGGTTGTCCAGCTCGATGGTTCCGGGCTCGCCGCCCGGCTCCCGGCCGGAAGGTGCGGATTCATCCGCGTCTTCGCCGGTTGCCGCGGCGTCCGGACGGACCGGGAACGGCATGCCGGCGGGCAGGTCCGGTTCGGCGGCATCGTCCGCCTGGCCATCCGCGCCCCCGGGGGCCAGCTCATCCAGCCAGCGCCGGTTCTTTTTGCGGACAAAGTGGACGATCCAGTGGTCTTTTTCCACCGGCACCGCCCTGCTCGCATAGCCTTTCATTTTCATCACGCCAAGCAGCGGCGTCGGTTTGAAGGGCGCGTGGAGCACGAACACGTCGTCGGGCCCGAGGGTTTTCACCGTATCCATGATCAGCTGGAACGGCTCCAGCTTGTTTTTCAGATGGGGCCGGACGTCGAGTTCCACCTTGCGGGCTTCGCTGAGGTTCATGCCTGCACACCTCTTTCGGCGGAAGCGCCGGCGTCCCCGGCGGGAACACCGGTCTCCCGCTTTTGTCTGATCGACTCGTACAGGCCCGCCATGCCTCCGTACAGCGCGAAAAAGAATTCATCCGGAGCGTCGAGGCTCAGGGACAGATACTTTTTGGGGTCGTCGTCCAGGATGCGTTCGAACAGCCGCGCGCTGTCATAGGCGTAGAAGCAGAAATGCGTGTAGCCGAACTCGGGCATTTTTTCGTAAATGACCGCGATGTCGTGCGCATATTCTTCAGGGTGGCGGGCCGCCTCGCGGATCATGGCGAGAGCGTCCTCCAGGGTGACACTGATCCGGATCGCCTTTTCTCCGGTCCGGGTGATCTGCGCCATGGCGGACCCTCCGTTACAGCTTGCCGATTTTGACCCGGTACGTTTCCGGTCCCCGCTCGATGTACTCCCAGCTGAACTGGCCCGGGTACATCGCTTCGAACTGGAAGCGCAGCGGAATGGGGTCGTGGTCGTTGATCAGGAGCATCGCTTCGGCGGACTGCAGTCTGCCAAAGGTCTCGAAAATGACCTTGTGCTTGAGCTGCGGCGGATACTCCGTGGCGTTGACGGTGGCGGCGAATGTGCTCATCCGGCATACCTCCCATGCGTCGGATTTTGGGTATCCAGGTTTGTGTCCATTATAGAACCGCGGAAAGCGGGGCATTGTGAGCAAGGTCACAGATCGCTCATTTTTGCCCCGCTTTATACAGTCCGTCAACCCGGTGACCGCCGAAAGTTTGCCGCGATGTACAGTCCGGTGACCGCCGCATGTCGCCGCAAGGCATGCCCGTCAGCCTGGCTGCGGTGACCGACGTGGATGGGCCGTCAAGCAGCCCGTCCGCTCAGTGGCCCATCGCGGGTTGGCCGGTGTCCCGTCCGTCCGCCGTCACCCGCAGGATGGCCACCGCGCCTTTGGTCGCATGGTTGAACTGGTGGGTGACGATCGGATAGTCGCCTTCCTCAAGCACCCTGAACTCGACGACGGCGCCGCCGCTGGCGGGAAGCATGACCGTTTGCAGGCCGTTCAGCTCGTTGTTCGGATTGCCGTCAATGTACACCCGGTCAAACGTCGTGCCGACGACGTGGAACGAGGAAACTTCGTTCGGCCCCGCGTTGAGCACGCGGATGCGCACCGTGTCCCCGACCCTGGCGGTCAGCGGATTCTTTTTCAGGCCGAAGTCGTTGCCGTTGAACACCACGTATTCCGGTTCTTCGTTCAGGAACGAATGGAAGTCGCGCTCCTTGTACCACTCGCTTTGCACCAGGACATATTCCCGGTCGATCTGGGCATCGGACGGATAGCCGTCCTTCGGTTCCACGAGGATGACGCCGTACATGCCGTTGGCGATGTGGGCGAGAACCGGCTGGGTGCCGCAGTGGTACATGAAGACGCCGGGCGTGTTGGCCGGGTACTCAAAGGTTCCCTCCTCATTGGGCATGACGTCGATGAACTTTTTGCTCGGCGCCGCGTGCACCGCGTGAAAGTCCATGGAGTGCGGAATGTTGGGATCCAGATTTTTCAGCGTAAAGCGAATGATGTCGCCTTCCCTGACCCGGATCACCGGACCGGGAACCGTGCCGTTGAACGTCCATGCGTTGTAGAAGACCCCCTCCGAAATTTCCACGTCCGTGACCTGCGCCGTCATGACGATGTTCACGATGTTGCCGTCCCGTTCGATGATCGGCTCCACGGGGGGCTGGTTGATTTTCTTTGCGATTTCCCCGGCCGCCTCCGGGGAAGGCGCGGCAGCAGGCTGCCCGTTTACGTTCGCCGCGCTGCAGGATGACAGCACAAGCGCCAGAACGACGGCCATCGGCCACAGTCCCATCCGACGACGTGCCATGTTCCATCCTCTCCTCCGCTCAGGTATTCAAGAGGCGCGCAGACGATTTTCCGCCGGCTGGAAAATGGGTCCTTTCCTCTTGTTGTCTTCAACGTAAAGCATGCAGGGCAGTCCAGGTGTGACGGGGAACACATTTGGAAGCGGTGTCGAAAATCTGCAAAGCATGGTGTGATTTGGGTGACAGGGGTATTTACCGATGCGGGGCGGCATCTTCGCGATGCGCCATGATGATGCCAGGCATGTCACAGGGAAAGCGGGGGAACAGCGTGGAGCGCTGGCCTGCATCGGGACGGCCAACCTGGAGCGTTGCCCGGAGGAAACAAAAGAAGCCGGCGCCGCCGCCCGCGACAAGGCGGTGCGGGAAGCGGTCCGGCTGCTCGTCCGAAGCCGGTGAGAACCCGGCTTAAATTTTTATGCCTTTCGCCAGGCACACGAGCCGCTGCGTCGAGATGTCCGAATACAGTTCCAGGCCGTCCGTACGGGCCAGGTGGATGACGTCCGCGAGTGCGGCGCAATCCGGAAACAGGGAAGGGAGCAGATTGTCCCGCGTGAGCACCAGTTCCGGGCGGAACACCACTTCCGGCTGCCCGACGAAGACCGCCGCGTAGAAAATGCCGCTTTCCACAAGATCCTGAAAGAAATGGCTCCCGTAGGAAAGCTCCGGCATGATGCCGGCTTCCCGCGCCGCCACTTCGACGACGGCCGCCATGTTGCACAATTCGGCGAAACGGACCGGCACGCCGTGGGACGGCATCGCCGTGCCCCAGCGCCCGGGGCCCACCAGCATGGCGCGGCATCCAGCCAGCGGCCCGCCGGCGGCGGAAGGCGTCTCGCCGTCGATGGCGCCCGCGCCGCCGTCCGGCCCGCGATCCGAGGCTGCACTTGCGCCGCCTGCCGCTCGATCCGCTGCCGTACCTCCGAACGTCCCGCCGCTCCTTTCCGCCGTACCGTCTTCCTTTAACGCCGCATTGATCCGCCCGACAGCCCGCGCCACCGCGAATTTGTCCCGTTCCCCGAGGGCCGCGTAGGCTTCCGCCTTCACATACACCACCACGTCGATGGGCAGGCGGACGTTGCCGCCCATGAAATGGCCCCGCGTGGCCAGAAAACAGTCGCCGTCGGCCGGGTCCGGCACGGCCACCGGCCGGCCCGTTCCCTTCGTCTGCAGCGGCCGGCACTGCAGCAGATTCACCCGGAAGCGCCCCTCGCGGGTGAAGTTGACGGTGAATTCGATGTCCACGGGATAACCGTAGGCTTTGGACAGCACTTCCATCATGTCACGAATAAGACTCGGAAATTCGGTGAACTGGAGAAGTTTCCGGAAATCCGCGGCCCAGACCGCCCGCCGGTCGCTGTAGCCCAGTTCCTGGAGCCTCACCGCCGTTTGATGGTCGTAGGAGAAAAACAGCCCCATGTCCGTTCTCAGATCCAGCCCCATCAGCTCATCCACACTTCGGGAAAGCAGCCGGTTCGCCTTCAGTTCCAGCACGTCGGCGGCGCGCTGGGTGAATTTCTTCCGGTCCGCCGTGCCCGTCGGAGGCGGCCGGTCCGGCCGGTCCAGGCTGACGATGCTTACATAGTCGCCTTCCGTGCGGTCCACCGCCCGCGTGCCCAAGCCCAGCACCAGGCGCAGCATGCCCGCCTTCGGGTCCATTTGCGGGTCCCATACGTACAAATTGACCGAATGGCCGACGCCGGCCACGTGCGGGAAAAACAGATCGCCGTAATGGTCGCCCGACACCCGCTGCACAAGCAGGGCCATCTGCTCGTCCTGATCGGCCAGCCCCCGGTTCATCCGGTAGACGAGGGCATCCCGGTCCATGGCGCTGGAGTAAACCGTGCGGATTGCCTGTTCGAACGCCTGGTAGCGCTCTTCCGGCGTCCCCCGGTTCACGCAAAAAACGCTTTCGTATTTGCCGGCGAAGGCGTTGCCGAAGCCGTCCTCGAGCAGCGAGCTGGAGCGGACGATGATCGGCGACTGTCCGAAATATTCGAGGATCTGCATGAACCGCTCGCGGATTTTTTCGGGAAATTTGCCGGTCAGAAGTTTCTCTCTGAGCTCCTCCGCATACCGGAAGTAGCCTTCCCGCGTTTTTTGCGCCGTGCGCAGCTTCCACCAGCCGTTGTGGACGATGTACGTGTAAAAGACGTCCGCCCCCACGTAAAACGAATCGTGCGGCTCGAGATACGGCGAAAACCGCCCCGCGCCGTCCTTCTCCAGGATTTTGCGGGCGAGCAGCATGCCGGCGCTCTTGCCGCCGATGCCGCCCGATCCGACCATGCGCGTGCCAATGGCCACGATATCCCGCAGGGTGAAATAGCGTTCGCACAGCCGGCGGATTTTCGCGTCGTTGCCAAGGAGCATGGAGAGCAGCCGTTTTTTCAGGGGTTCCTGCTGCTCCTGCGGCCACGCGAGGGCTTCCCGGGCCCGGCGGAACGTTTCGTCCCAGTAATCGAGGCGGTCTTCGCCGCGGGGAAGGGCGGCGAACAGGGCGGCCGCCTCGGCGCTGGCCGTGATGGAAACGGCTTCCTGCCCCCGGATCAGATGGGGAAAAAACATGGTGGGGGAGTACCGGTCCTGCACCTTGAGCGGGTGGATGTACAGATCGCCTTCCATTTCGTAAATGTCGAGCAACAGCTGCGTCGTCTCCCGGATGCCGGCAACGGTGGAGTAGGTGTGCGCGTTGCGCATGATGGCGAAATAGGCGACAGTGTCCCATTCGTACAGATACGGGCAGACCACCCGGAAAAAATTGCCGATCATCCAGTCGGAGTGCCAATACTCCAGCAGATCGGTGAGGCAGTCGAAGACGTAGAACGCTTCGCGGCCTTCCTGCTCCACCAGCCGGTGCACTGCCGTCGCGAAATTTTCGAATCCTTTTCCCGGATCCAGTTGAAAAACGCGGATGCCTTCTCCGCTTTCCACCACCGGTTCGTGGCGGCCGAAACGGACGTAGATCAGCTTGCGTCCGTCCTGCATGGTGCGGGCGACGAAGGGGTCCACCATCCGGCGATAGCCGGAGACGGAATCCACCTGCCACACCACATTGTCCCCCAGCCGCAGCCGGTCGATCACCTCATCGAATCCTTTGAGGCCGGTGCTTACCCTGCCGATCTCCATGGCGCTCCCCCTGCGAGAGTGCGTTTGCCCTTTTATCATATCGTTTTTGAGTGTTTATTGAAAATTCAGGGATTCCGTTTTTCCCGCGTCCATTCTATTGACAACCCGTGTTCGCATGATTAACATTAATACTCATTAAAGATGTGGAATTTTTGTATAACAAATTTTGGACGAAAAAGGGGAGGAAGACGGGGGAAGAAAATTTTTGCGGTGCCGGTCGATGTTTTCCATCACATCCGAAAGAAAGGTCGGGATAACATGGCATATCAGACAGGCGGCAGGCACACCATCATCGCCAGAATGGAGATCGACGACTCCGTCCCGTTCATCCGAGTGGCGCACGCCATCCACGAATCCGGCGGAGAAGTGGTGGCGGTGGACCTCATCAACCGGGGCAAAGACGCCACCATCCGGGACATCACGGTTCACCTTTTGAAGGCGGAAAACGAGCGGGACGTGATTCGCAGCCTTTCGGAAATTTCCGGTGTGCGGATCATCAACGTTTCCGACCGGACGTTCCTGATGCACCTGGGCGGCAAGCTGGAGATCAAATCCAAGGTGCCGATCAAAAACCGGGACGATCTGTCGCACGTCTATACGCCAGGCGTGGCCCGCGTCAGCATGGCGCTGCATGAGGACCCGTCCAAAGCTTATTCGCTCACCATCAAGCGGAACACCGTTGCGGTGCTGACCGACGGCACCGCCGTGCTGGGCCTGGGCGACATCGGGCCGTACGGCGCCCTTCCCGTCATGGAAGGCAAAGCGATGCTGTTCAAGGAATTTGCCGGCATCGACTCGTTCCCCATCAGCCTGAACACCAAGGATGTCGATGAAATCGTCAACATCGCGAAAGCGATTGCGCCGGTGTTCGGCGGCATCAACCTGGAGGACATTTCGGCGCCGCGCTGCTTCGAAATCGAGGAACGGCTGAAAAAGGAACTCGACATCCCGGTCTTTCACGATGACCAGCACGGGACGGCCGTGGTCATGATGGCGGGGTTGATCAACGCCCTCAAAATCGTCGGCAAGCGGCTCCAGGACATCAAGGTGGTGTTCAGCGGCGTGGGCGCCGCCGGGGTGGCCTGCACGAAAATGCTGCTGAACGCCGGCGTCAAAAACATTGTCGGCGCCACGCGGTCGGTGGGCATTCTCCGCCGCGGCGTGGACTACCAAAACCCGATGCACCGCTGGTACGCCGAGCATACCAATCCCGACAACATGGCCGGCACGCTGTCGGACGCCATGGAAGGCGCCGACGTGTTCATCGGGGTGTCCGGACCGAACGTGATCACCGTGGACGATCTCAAGAAAATGGCCAGGGACCCCATCGTGTTCGCGATGGCCAACCCGAATCCCGAAATCGCGCCGGAAATCGCGCAACCCTATGTGCGGGTGATGGCCACCGGACGTTCCGACTACCCGAACCAGATCAACAACGTGCTTTGCTTCCCGGGCATTTTCCGGGGCGCGCTGGATTGCCAGGCCACCGAGATCAACGAGGAAATGAAGATGGCGGCCGCGCTCGCCATCGCCTCCGTGGTGGATGAGAACGAGCTGAACGAGCAGTACATCATTCCCAGCGTGTTCAACACCAAAGTGGTGGAAGCGGTGCGCCGGAAGGTGATCGAAACCGCCATCGCCACCGGCGTGGCGAGGAAGATTCCCCACGGGTTCGCCAAAGGGGAAGTTTCGGAGGAGCAAGTAACCTTCAGCTGATTCATTTGCCCTCACAAAAGCCGTCGGTCCTTTGCGGACCGGCGGCTTCGACTTTTAACGGGATCGCCGGGGCTCGCCGGGGCCGCCATATTCCCCGCGCCGCGCGACCGATTGTAGTCGATTTTTCGACTGCATTGCCTGGCCGGACGCATTGTCTGGCTGATTGTAGTCGATTTTTCGACTACGTTGCCCGACCGGAAGCGTCGCGTGGCCAGCCGGAAGCGCCGCGTGGCAGCCCCGGCATCGTCAAGCCACCAATTGAAGCCGGTTTGCGGCCAGCGGGTTATCCCGCGTCCCTCCCTTAACCGGCGTCATGACAACATGCGCCCGCCCATAGAATAGCTTACGGGAGGTTCCTGCGCCGGAAAAAAAGCCGGGAGAAAGTCCGTAGACGGCCGGGAGAAAACCGTGCATTGTTTCCGTCGGTGCAAGGTGCGGACATTGGACCCGGAGTTGCGGGCCGCAGTGCGTCACAGGCGGCACCGTGCCCGGAAGCGGAAGCATCCGGCTTCGGAGCCGAAATCAGGCCGCTTCCATGAAGGGAGATTTCGGCCGCGGGAGCCTCCTGCCATGCCACCGCTTTGGACGCCATGGGGGAGGTAACGGAATGAAAGTCACCGTCCGCGCGGGCGATACGTTTTGGCGGTACAGCCAGTTGTTTCGGGTGCCCCTGAATCTCATCATTGATTCCAATCCGGGGGTGGACCCCGCCCGGCTGGCGGCCGGCGCCTCCGTGGACATTCCCGGTTACGAAATCGCGGAGCATCGGGTGGCGCCGGGGGAAAGCCTGTGGCTGATCGCCTCGGCACGGGGCGTTCCGCCGGAAGCGCTGCTGCTGGTCAACCCGGGCATCAATCCTTACAACCTGCAGGTCGGACAGATTGTCCGCGTGCCTGTGCTCGTCACCTGGCTGGTCGTGCAGCCGCAGCGCCTTTACGACTCCAATGCCTTCGCCGCGGACCTCAACCGCCTGACCGCCCTGTATCCGTTCATCCGCAGGAGATCCATCGGCAACTCCGTGCTCGGAAAGCCAATCACCGAACTTCGCATCGGCACGGGCGGCAAACGGGTGCACGTCAACGGCTCCTTTCACGCCAACGAATGGATCACCACCCCGGTGCTCGTGCGCTTTTTGAACGAATATGCCCTTGCCCTCACCCTTGGCGGCAGCATCCGCGGCCTGGTCATGGCGCCCTTCTATCAAACCGCAACGCTGTCGGCGGTGCCGATGGTGAATCCGGACGGCGTCGACCTGGTGATCAACGGCCCGCCTGCGCAACAGCCTTATCAAGACCGGGTGCGGGAAATCAACGGGGGAAGTCTGGATTTTTCGGGATGGAAGGCCAACATCCGGGGCGTCGACCTGAACGACCAGTTCCCGGCTCTGTGGGAGCGGGAGGCGGCGCGCTCGCCGCAAAAGGCGCCCGCCCCGCGGGATTATCCGGGTACCGCGCCGCTAACCGAACCGGAAGCCATCGCCATGGCCAATCTCACCCGCGAGAGCGACTTTGCCAGAGTCATCGCGTTCCATACGCAGGGGGAGGAAATCTACTGGGGCTTCCAGGGGCTGGAACCTCCGGAATCGGAACGCATCGTAGCCGAATTCGCCCGGGTGAGCGGCTACACGCCGGTGCGGTACGTGGAAAGCTACGCCGGCTTCAAGGACTGGTTCATCCAGGACTGGCGCCGTCCGGGGTTCACGGTGGAAGCCGGCAGCAGTGTCAATCCGCTTCCCCTCTCGCAGTTCGAGGAGATCTACCAGGAGTGCCTGGGCATTTTGCTGGCCAATTTGTACATGTGAAGCGAAATCCGGTGATGGAATGCGCGGCGGTCGGTTTCACCGGCCTCGGATACTGGGCGGGTCCACGGCGGGACACCGGCTCGGGGCCGGGTACCGGCTGTGCGTTTACAACCGGACGAAAGCCAAGGCGGACAAGCTTTTTGAACAAGGTGCCGAATGGTGCGGTTCCCCGGCCGGGGTCAGAGAGCGATCAAAGGTACACAAAATAGATGAGCAAAGCCAGCACAATCCGGTACACCGCGAAGGGAGCAAGCCTCACCCGGTTCACCAGCCGGAGGAACGCGCGGATGGTCAGCAGGGCGAACACGAAGGCGCTGATGAATCCGGCGATGAAAAAGGGCAGGAATTCCGGCGTGAAATAGGACAAATTTTTCACCAGCGAGACCGCACTCGCCCCGGCCATGATCGGTACGGCCATGATAAAGGTGAAGTCGGCGGCGGCGCGGTGGGTCATTCCGAGCAGGACGCCGCCGGAAATGGTGGAGCCCGACCGGGAAAAGCCGGGCCACAGCGACAGGCATTGGAAGGCGCCCACGATCAGCGCCTGGCGCAGGGTGATCTGGTCGACCGACGTCACGGTCGGCTGGCGGGGGCGGAACCAGTCGGCCAGAATCATGAGCACCGCCCCGGTCACCAGGCCGAACACCACCGTGGCGGAAGAAAACAGATGCTCGTCTATGTAATCGTCGAACAAAAGGCCAAGGACCCCAGCGGGAGCCAGCCCCGCGAGGACGACGGACAGCCGGAGCCGTCCCCCTTCCCGCCCGGAGGGATCCGCGCCTTGCGGACCACCCGATCTTCCGCGCCGCCCCAGTCCCAGCATCTCCAGAAAACGATCGCGGAAAACGAAAATTCCCGCCAGCACCGATCCGAGCTGGATGACCACCTTGAACGTGTTGGCGGGATATTTGCCCAGGAATTCGTCGGATTTCAGCCACATGTCATCCACCAGAATCAGGTGTCCCGTGGACGAAACGGGCAGGTATTCGGTCAGCCCTTCCACCAGTCCGAGCAAAATCGCCTTGATGATCGCGATCAGATCCATGAACGTTTCCCCTTTTGAGCGTTTCCCCTGTCCCGTCCGGACGGGCGGATGTCCTTCCATGAACCCGGTTTTCCGGCACGGACGGCGCGGTTCCGCATGACTCCGATTGATGGGACGAGCCGCATCGCATTACTCCAATTATATGAAAAGCCTGGCCCATATTACCACACCAAACTCCGCATTGTCCACGCGGCCGCCGGCGGTGTCCGGCGACGGTGCCGCCGCCCGCTTGCCGAGCGGGGATGGCTGCGGCACACCTGCATAAAAGCGTCCGTGCGGGAAAGGCTAAGGATGGAAACCACATCCATATGGGAGGAACTCTATGTCCAGTTTTTGGATCAAGGCCTTCGCCATTCCCGCCATCCTGGCGCTCACCGCATGGGTTTTGCCGGACGTGCGGTACGATGCGTGGTTCATGCCCGTCACCATCGGCCTCATTCTCGCCGTCGCGGGCATGCTGATGGAATATCTGCTCCTTCGGGAAGGCAATCTCTGGTTTGCCACCTTCGCGGATTTTGTGGTTGCGGTTCCCGTAGTCTATTTCTTTTCCAACATGTTCGCCGGGGCGGAGATGTCGTTCACCGGGGCCCTGATTGCATCCCTGTTGATCGCGGCCGCCGAATTTTACGTCCATCGCTGGCTGCTTCGCACCGGACGGGTGGACAAGCTGGCGTGACGGCCGCTCCCCAATGCCGGGGACGGAGGCGCATAATCCGGCTCCCCTGCTAAAAAATAACCTTTAACCCAACCTGACAGAGGAGCTGGTGGATAAGTCATGAAGAAAACGGTGCTTGTCCTGCAGGCGGTTTTGCTCGCGCTGTCCGGATGCGGGGGCGGTGCGGGACACAACGCGGACGAAGGCGGCCCGGCAACGCAGAATCTGTCGCGGCCGAAGGCCCTGCAGGTTCCGCAGAGCAAAAGGTCGATCACCACCGTCGGATTTCTCGAACCTGTCGTATCCGCGAAGGCGGTGGAAGAAGTCAAGCGGGTCGGCGAACATTTGTCCTACGTGGCTGTGTTCAGCTACCGCGCGCGGCCGGACGGCAGCCTCGAAGGGGTCGACGACGAGGCGGCGATCAAGGCGATCAACGATGCGGGAGCCGTCCCCATGATGGTGCTGACCAACTTTGCGGAAGGCAACTTCTCGCCCGACATCGCCCATACCATTTTTACGGACAGGGACGCTTCCCGCAGACTCATCCGCAACGTGCTGGATACGATGAAATCCAAGGGTTACAAAGCGCTGAACATTGACTTTGAACACATTCGTCCCAAGGATCGGGAGCTGTACAACGGATTCCTGGAGACGATCATCCCCACGGTGCGGAGTGAGGGTTACCCGGTCACGACGGCACTGGCTCCGAAGACGAGCGACACCCGCGCCGGCTCGTGGCATGGCGCCCACGATTACAAAAGGCACGGGGAGCTGGCCGATTTCGTCATCCTCATGACCTATGAGTGGGGCTGGTCCGGCGGGCCGCCGATGGCGGTGTCTCCCATCCCGCAAGTCCGCGAAGTGCTCGATTACGCCGTCACCGCCATCCCGCGCCACAAAATCGTCATGGGAGCGCCCCTGTACGGGTACGACTGGATGCTGCCGTACGTGAAGGGCGGTCCCTGGGCGAAACGGGTCGCTCCCCAGGAAGCCGCGGAGCTGGCCGCCGCCAGGGAAACCCGCGTGGAATACGACGACACCGCGCAGGCGCCGTTCTTTTACTACACCGACGACGCCGGCCGGAAGCACGTCGTATGGTTCGAGAACGAAGCGAGCATGCAGGCCAAATACGACCTGGTCAACCAATACGGACTTCGCGGCGTCGCGTATTGGGTGCTCGGCGAACCGTTTCCGGAAAACTGGACACTGCTCCGCCAAAATTTTTACATCCGGAAGGCTTCGGAAAGATGAATCCGCGGGAAGGGGGGAGAAGAGCGAGCCCGGGGAGAAGAGCGAACCCGCGGGAAGCGGGAAAAGCCGGGGGTATGTGAACCTCGGAAAGCGAAGCCGATGGCCGGTCCCGGCCTGGCCCGACAGCGAAGCCGTTTCGGAAGCGGGCCGCCCCCTTTCGGGCGGCTTTTTTTGTTTCCGGAGGCGGTTTGGGATGAGAACCCGCGCCGACTGTGCTAAAATAGTGCATCGAACGATGCGGATGGGTGTGAGGCATATGGTGTTCGATTTCGACCGCCCGGTGGACCGGCGCGGCACGCTGTCCTACAAGTGGGACCAGTTGGAGAAGCTGTTCGGCGCCAGCGACGTGCTGCCGCTCTGGGTGGCCGACATGGACTTTCCGAGTCCGCCCGAAGTCGTCGAGGCGATCCGGCGCCGCGCGGAAGAAGGCGTCTATGGGTACACGATCCGGGACGATGACTATACCGAAGCGATTCTCGGCTGGTTCCGGCGCCGGCACGGCTGGGAAATCCCCAAGGCATGGCTGGTGGACACCCCGGGGGTGGTCACGTCGCTCAGCCTGGCGGTGGACCTGTTCACCGATCCGGGGGATCGGGTGATCCTGCAGTCGCCGGTGTACTATCCGTTTTATGACGTGATCCGGATGAACGGCCGCGAAGTCGCGAAAAACCCCCTCGTCATCCGGAACGGGCGGTATGAAACCGACTGGGACCAGCTGGAGGAGCTGATGCGGGACGGCGCCCGCATGATGCTGCTATGCAACCCGCATAACCCGGGCGGCCGGGTGTGGTCGCGGGAAGAGCTGGTCCGTCTCGGCGAACTTGCAGGACGGTACGGCGTGTTCATCGCCTCCGACGAAATCCACTGCGACCTGGTGTTTGGCGGCCGTCGCCACGTCCCGTTCGCTTCCTTGTCCGAGGCGTTCGCCCAAAATTCGATGACGTGCCTTGCGCCGACGAAGACGTTCAATCTGCCCGGGATTCCGGTTTCCTTCGCCGTCATCCCCGACCCGGAACGGAGGCGCCGGTTCGCCACACGGATCAAGGCGCTTTCCCTGCACATGACGTCTTTCTTTGCCCCGACGGCGGTAAAAGCCGCGTACGGGTACGGGGCCGATTGGCTGGACGCGACGCTGGATTATGTGCGGGGCAACGTTGAATACGCCATGTCCTTTTTCGCCGAACGGCTGCCGGAGCTGAAGCCGATGCGGCCGGAGGGCACGTATCTGCTCTGGGTGGATTGCCGCGCCCTCGGCTTGGACGCGCAGGGGATCAAAGACCTGATGTTCCGGAGGGCGAAGGTGGCGTTCAACGAAGGATCGGTGTTCGGAAGCGAAGGGGAAGGATTTGTTCGCATCAATCTGGCCTGTCCGCGGGCGACGCTGAAGGAAGCGCTGGAGCGTTTCACGCGGGCGGCGGAAGCCCTCGTCGGACGGCAAACCGGATAACCGGAATCAACGTGAAAAGAGGTTGAACTTTGAAATCATTGCCGTTTTCCTCACCCGGATTGCTGGCCAACCGGTACGTACGGACCATCCTGCTGTCCAACGTACTGTTGCAGCTGGGCATCTGGGTGAGGAATTTTGCGATTTTGCTGTATGTGTCCGACGTTACTAACAGAGATCCGTATTATATTTCGCTGATTTCCATTGTCGAATTTGCACCCATTTTCGTTTTTTCAATCATCGGCGGGACCTTCGCGGACCGGTGGAAACCGAAGCGGACGATGGTCTGGTGCGACATCCTGTCCGCCGTTTCCGTGTTCGTCGTGCTGCTCACGATCATGTTCGGGTCGTGGCAGGCGGTGTTCCTGGCCACGTTCGTGTCGGCGGTGCTGTCGCAGTTTTCCCAGCCGTCCGGCATGAAGCTGTTCAAGCGGCATGTGGAGCCGGAGAAGTTCCAGAGCGTCATGGCGGCGTTCCAGACGCTGATGGCCATTTTCATGGTCCTCGGCCCGGTGCTGGGAACGTATGTGTACGAGCAATGGGGCATCAAGGTCTCCATTGCGGTCATGGGCTTCATGTTCCTGGCCTCGGCCGCCGTGCTTGCGTCCCTTCCCCCGGATGTGCGGGAGAAGCAGGAACATCGTGGCGGCTTCGTCCGGGAACTGGCCGCCGGACTCCGCTACGTGACAAAAAGCCGGGTGCTGATCTCCTTGGGCGGCTCGTTTGCGGCGGCGGGGCTGGCCGTCGGTCTGCTTCAGCCTTTGGGGATATATATCGCCGTGGAAAATCTGGGGCGGGACGAAGCGTTCCTCCAATGGCTGCTGGCGGTCAACGGCGCGGCCATGCTGGCGGGCGGTTCCCTGGCGATGGGGATGGCGCGGAAAATCAAACCGGCCCTGCTCCTCATCCTCGGGATGGCCGTGGGCGCCGTTTGCACCTTCGGCATCGGCTGGTCGACGTCCATCCCGCTGACGCTGGTGCTGCAGGCGCTCAACGGACTGTTTTTCCCCTGCATTCACATCGGCATCAACACGATCATCCTGCAACAGTCGGAGGAGGCGTTTGTCGGCCGTGTAATCGGCACGCTCAATCCGATGTTCATGGGCATGATGGTGATCGGCATGTCGTGCGCGGGCTTCCTGAAAAGCGCGCTTCCCCTCGGAATCATTTATTCCTTCGCAGGCGTCCTGTTCCTGGCGGGAACGGCGGTGCTTGCGCCCATCATGCGCGTCTCCGGTTCCCGCGTCACCACATCCCCGACAGCTGCCGATTAAAATCGGAGGTGGGCATCATGAGCGGGCAGCAAAACATCATGAGCGAAACCATCGGGGTCCAGTTGAGACACCGTTCCATCCGCAAGTTCAAGCCGGACCCGGTGCCGGAAGAGGCGCTGGAAGCCATCGTAAGGGCGGCGCAGATGGCGTCGACGTCCAGCAATGTGCAGGCGTACAGCGTCATTGCGGTGACGGATCCGGAACTCAAGCGCCGGTTGGCCGAGGTTGCCAACCGTCAGGCTTACGTGGAGCAGTGCCCGCTGTTTCTGGTGTGGTGCGCCGACCTGTACCGGAACCGCGTCGCCTGCGAAATGCACGGCGTGGAACTCGTGAACTGGACGACGGAAAATTTTCTTGTGGCTTCCGTCGACACCGCCCTCGCCGCGCAGAACGCCGCCGTCGCAGCGGAATCCCTCGGCCTCGGCATCGTGTACATCGGCGCCCTGCGCAACGATTTGCGGGTGGCGACCAAGCTGCTCAAGCTTCCTCCCATGGTCTATCCGGTGTTCGGGATGTGCGTCGGTTATCCCGACCATGACCCCGGACAGCGTCCTCGGCTGCCGCTGGAGACGATCCTGCACCGGAACGTATACGATCCCGAAAAGGCGGCGAAAGGGATCGCGGAGTACGACGAGGTCATGCAGCGTTACTATCTGGAGCGGACCCGGGGACGGCGGGATACCACCTGGTCGAAGGAAATGGCGTCCAAGTTCGTCCAGCCGCAGCGCGCCTATCTGCGAGAGTATCTGGAAGAACAGGGATTCCTGTTGAAGTAACGCAATACAACGGTTTTGAAGCGGCCGGCGTCAGACATGGTATTGGACGAGCCTCACAAGGCCCATAATGGGAGTGGAGGTGCGAGCTCGACCATGTCTGGGCTGACCGCTTTTTTTGCCGCATTTGCCGGCGCGCTGCTGGCGATTGTGCTTGTTGCGCCGCTTCCGTTCCTTTGGTTCAGGCGGATTACTGCATGGATGGTCCGGCGCTTCGTCAAGCTCCTCATGAACGAACCTTACAGCGAAAATCTGTGGGAGATATTTACCGCGCTCGAGCATCGTCCGCCCCGGATCGTGGTGGAAAACGCGCTCAGGGCCGCCTCGCCCGGAGTGCTCGAGCGTCCGTTCGGCAGCCCGGTGAAACGGATGGATTTCTCCGGGCTTGTTTTTTCTCCGGCACAGCTGGCCGTCCTGCCCGCGCCGGAATCCGTCCACGTGGACATGCGCCTTGTGATCGGGCCGGCGGCCGACAAGCCGCTGCAGCTGGAAATTCCGATTCTGGCGGCGGGGATGGCGTACGGCGTCGGCTTGAGCGAGAAGGTGAAACTCGCCATCGCCAAGGGAACGGCCGCGGTCGGGACGGCCGCCAACTCCGGGGAAGGTCCGTTTTTGCCGGAGGAGCGGACCTACGCGCGCCATTACATTTTGCAATATCATTCCGGCCACTGGTCCAAGGAGCCGGAGACGCTGCGGCAGGCGGACGCCATCGAGATCCGCCTGGGGCAGGGAGCCATCGTCAGCGCGGTGGGACAGATCCGTCCGGTGTCCATCGAGGACAAGGCCCGCCAGATCCTGCAGCTTCCGGACAATCAAAACCTTGTCATTCCTTCGCGGCATTCCGACATCAAGCGGGCGGACGATCTGGCGAGGCTGGTGGACAGGCTGCGGGAAATCACCGGGGGCGTGCCCATCGGCGTGAAAATGGCCCCCAGCGGCAGGCTGGAAGAGGATCTGGAATACGTTATTCAGGCGGGGGTGGATTTCGTCAGCCTCGACGGGGGAGAAGCGGGCACGAAGGCGGGCGCGCCGATTTTGGAGGACGATTTTGCGCTGCCGACCATATTCGGGCTGGTGCGGGCGGTGCGCTATCTGCGGGAGCGCGGGGTCAAGGACAGGATCACCCTGCTGAGCGGCGGCGGTTACGCCACGCCGGGACGGTGTCTCAAGGCCATGGCTTTGGGAGCGGACGGCGTGTATATGGGCACGTCGCTGCTGTGGGCAATGGCCCACGACCAGGTGCTGAAGGCGATCCCCTGGGAACCGCCGACCCAGCTCACCTGGAGCAACGGCATGCTGGCCGACCGGTTCGACGAAGATCTGGCGGCCAAACATCTGGCCAATTTCCTTACGTCGTACGTGGAAGAAATGAAAACCGCCATCCGGGCCCTCGGCAAAACGTCCCTGAAAGATGTGAACGCCGGCGACCTGGTGGCCCTGGACGAATGGACCAGCAAGGTCACCGGCGTTCGGCTGGTCACCGAGCCGTGCAAGGGAAGCCAAGCTCCGGAATGAGGGCGGGAATTCCCCGGGCGGGGGCACAGGCTTCCGGCGAGGCTTCGCTCACGGAGGCGAATCGGCGCCTTCCCCGTTCTCGCCGCCGGCCGCGGGGGGCCGCGGGGATTCCGCGGCCCTGCCGCTTTTGCGGAGCGCTTCCCGCAGGAGATACTCGATGTGGGCGTTTACGCTGCGCAGTTCGTCCGCCGCCCAGCGTTCGAGCGCCTCGTACAATTTCGGATCGATGCGCAGCAGAAAGCTTTTTTTGGAAGCCATGGTTCATGTCCCGCGTTCAGTAGAGGGTTCCCGCGTTGATGACCGGCTGGGCGGAGCGGTCCGAGACGATGGCCACCATCAGGTTGTTGATCATGGCCGCCTTGCGTTCTTCGTCGAGTATGAAGCCCTCGGCCTGCAGCTGGGCGATGGCGGTTTGCACCATGCCCACGGCGCCGTCGACGATTTTCTGCCGGGCGGCGACGATCGCTTCGGCCTGCTGTCGCTGCAGCATGGCGGAGGCGATTTCCGGCGCGTAGGCGAGATGGGTGAGGCGCGATTCGATCACTTCCACGCCGGCGACGGAAAGCCTGTCCTGCAGTTCCCGCGTCAGTTCTTCCGCCACCTCTACCGGATTCCCCCGCAGGGATATGCCTTCGCCGGCAAAATTGTCATACGGGTGACGGCTGGCCACATGTCGGAGCGCGGATTCGCTCTGGATTTCCACGAATTTTTCGTAGTTGTCGACGTCGAACTGGGCCTTGGCCATGTTGACCACCCGGAAGACGACCACCGCCGCGATTTCGACGGGATTGCCCCTCACGTCGTTCACCTTCAGCGTGGAGGAGTTGAAGTTGCGCACGCGGAGGGAAATTTTTTTGCGATTGGCCAGGGGCACCGTCATGTAGAATCCGCTGTCGCGGATCGTTCCCTTGTACTTGCCGAAGAAAATGACATTGACGCCCTGGTTCGGCTGCACGGTGGTCAGGGACATCAGGAAAATGAGGCCGAGAAAGATCAGCAGTACGCCTCCGATGATGGCAGCCACATTTTCTTCCTCATTCGCCGCCAGCAGCCAGATGCCTCCGCCCAGCGCCGCGAAGGACAACAGCAGCCCCAGAAACCCGTTCACCGCAAAGGCTTTTTCTTCCCGCATGATTCATCACCTTCCATTCGGATATTCTTTTGATATTTGTATGATATCACATATGATAAAAAATGTAAACGGTCGGTCCGACGGACCGACCGTTGCTTCAAGCTTCCCTGGTTGCACGGCGGACGGATGGCAGGGAGGCGTCATTTGCCCAGCCAGCGGAACAGGGAAAAGGCGAGCGACAGCACGACGCTGAGGAGAATGCAGGTGACGATGGGAAAGTAAAATTTGAAGTTTTCCTTCTCCACCACGATGTCGCCGGGAAGCCGGCCCAAATGGAGAAACCGCCCGCCGGCCATCCAGAGCAGGCCGACGACGACAAGGACAACTCCCGTGATGATGAGCAGCTTGGGAAACTGGTTCACGGCCATCACCCGCAAAACAGGCTTTTTTTTCCTTCCATCTATTATATCCGATCGCCGGGCGCGCTTCATCCCGCGATGCACAGATAGAGAAGGATGCCTTCGGCGATCGCCGACGCGATGCGCGTCTGCCCGGCCGGCGAGGTGAGCATCCGACGGTCGCCGGCGTCGTTCAGAAATCCGGCTTCCACGATCACGCTGGGTACGTCCGCCTTGCGCAGCAGGTAGTAGGCGTCCCCGGGCCGGATAAGCTTTCGGGTTCCAAACAGCCGGTTCAGGCTGTCCTGCACGCATTCGGCCAGCAGCACGCTGCTCCCCTCCGGCTGGTAAAGCACGATGGGCCCGTGGCCGCCGCCTCCCGGCGACCAGTTGGCATGGATGCTGACCAAAAGGACGGTCTCGATTTCATGGGGCAGGGCGCCGCGCTGCGCCAGATCGCGCCGGTGGCGCGAGGCCCGGTGCCAGCGGTTGTCGTCGCTCAGCGCGTAGTCGCCCGTCCGGTTGAGCGTTGCCACGATGCCGCGCCCCCTCAGGACGAGGTAAAGCTGGCGGGCGATGGCCAGGTTGACGTCCTTTTCCTTGATGTCGTTCCAGTGCGCGCCGCCGTCGATGCCGCCGTGGCCCGCGTCGATCAGGACGCCGGCCGCGGGCAGGGTGAGGCGGGCGTGTTCGGGCGGACGGACGGCGGCACGGGCGGGCGAGGCGGACGAGGCGGGCGAAGCCGATGCGGCGGGCTCGACGGCCGTCCACGCGGCGCAAAGGAGCAGCGGAATCGCAAGCAGCGGGATGTTGGTCTTTTTTTTCATGGTGTGCGAAGTCCCCTCCGAACACTTAGCGTGGCATGGAAGTCGGAATCGCATTCGGAGAGGGACGATTGGCATGCCGTGGAAGGCGGTGCCCCGTCGGGAATGCGGCTGTTCGCCATAAATGGTTTGGCGCGGGGGCGGATGGGATATGCTGGAAGTTTGGAAGGGGTGAACCGTTTTTGGCCAATATGAGCGCAGAGGAATGGTTTCGATACGTGGTGGTACGGACCCTGTCGGCCTGGGGAAACGAACAAAGCGGCCGGGTCCGGCGGGCTTCCGACGAACTCTGGCCGCAAAAATGGTTTGGCATCATCCCGTTGGGCCTGAAACTATGGTGGCGCGGCCGCAGGCGGCGCAAGGCGCGCACGCCGGGGCCGTGAACGCTTATTTGTAAAATTTGCCGAGCTCCCGCATGAGGACCAGCGGGACAAAGCGGGGGCCGTTCTGGTCGAAGGCCAGATCGACCCGTCCGCCCGACCAGGCGACGTATCCGATGATCGGCAGGGCATACAGCACCGGGTCGCCGAACGGCTCGGACACGAAGCGGACGTGAAGGCCGCCGCGCAGCCGCTTGAGGATCGGTTCGGCGGAGTCCGCCGGAAGCGCCGCTTCCCCCATGAGCCAGGGCAGGCGTTCATAGGGATCGAACGATTCGTTGAGGCGTACGCCGGATACCGTTTCGCCGGGCTCCGCGGGGGGAATTTGCGCCTGAGCCTGCGCCGCCCGTTCCCAGGCGCGTTCGTCCAGCGGCAATTCTTCGCCGGTCTTGGCGTCCAGCCAGTACAGGCTGTCGTTCACGCGGACTTTCCACGCCGCGGCGAGCGGATGGCGGTATACCCTGGTCATCGCGTATTCGCCGGAAGGGGGAAGATAGCCGTTTTCGCGGAGCGTGCGGAGCGCAACGGGTTCGGCGAACAGGGGATACGAACCCAGGCCGTATTCGCCGAGCCGGTATCCGCCTTCCGGTCCGTCTTCCGCGTAGACCACAAGATACCCCACCGGCTCACCTACGTCCGGATCCGTCAGCGTGGCCAGCCATCCGTGGGTTCCGGGGCCCAGCGGGTCCAGGCGGATTTCGGCGCCGGACCAGCGCCGGAACGGCTCCTGCTTCGCCAGCGCGTCGATCCAGACCCTGAGCTCTTTTTGCAGCGCCTGGTTTTTGTCCGCCGGAGCGGCCGCTTCCCGTTCCGCGTTGCCGGCGGCGGGAGCCGCGGGGGTGAAAGCGACGGCGGCGGGTACCGGGATGTCGGCCGCGGGAACCAAGGCGGCCAAGGCGGCGGTGAATGCGGCTCCGGGTGCCCCGGCCGCGGGCACCGCGCGGAGGGACATGGCGGCGTACGCATCGGACGCGCCCGACCCGTCGCCGGGAAGTTTGACGGCGGCTGAAGCAGCCAAGGCCACTTCATGAACCGAGGGGACGGACGCAGCGTCTTCCTGCGGCGCGGGGAAGACCGCCGTCGCCATGGCGAGCGGTACCGCCGCAAAGGCGCGCCAGATCCTGCGTGCGGCGGCTTTGCGAACGATGTTTTCGCGGACGGCTTCGGCTTTTGCGGCGGCTGCGCGAACGATTTTTTCGGCTGTCGGGATGCGTGGCATCGTCTCACCTGCCTGGATTTTTATCAGACCCGTCAGAGTACACGGACCGCGGCGGACAAGCGTCCGGAATTCCAGTTTAGCGCGAAGCGGCCGGAAAAGCTGTTGGAACGTGTCAGGGAAGTCGCACCGGACGCGGTTCTATTTTTGGCGGATCGGCGGCTCCGGCGTCTGAAGCGGTCAGTCGATGCCGGGAAAATGAAAGATGCCGCAGCTCGTGACGGATACCGTCATCCGCGGGCGGTACTGCCAGTCGATTTCCGCCTCCCGCCTGGCCAGCCGTTCTTGCAACGCCCGTTTCTGCTCTTCGCTGTCCGCCCGTTCGATCAGCGGCCGGTAGTAGCTCGTCACCCGTTCCCGCTCCTCCTGCCGGCGCGCCTCCGCTTCGACGGCCCAGGTGAAGTCGCCGCGCCGCAGCTTGCGTTCCAGGTGCGCTTCCAGCCGGGCCATCGCCTTGCGCGGCGTAAGCGTGCTTTTCAGCAGCCGGATTTCCGGGGAAAGGCGCGTGGTCATTTTGGACGCCTGCAGCCGCTCGCCGAATTTTTCGTCAATGACGCCGGTCGCCAGCGAAATGCCCCAGCTGTACAGGTCCTCGCGCTTCATGTCGCATTCGCTGCTGATCTTGAAGTTCACCCCGAGCCAGGCGGTGTACGCGTGGGAAAACGGGTCCGCGGCGCAGGCGCCCCGGGGCGGTTCCGCGAACAAAAACACGTTGCGGCCGCGCTGCCGGACGTAGTCGAACAGCTGATGGAGCCGGGCGGAACCGAAATGAAGATGTTCGCTGATGACCCGCACGCCCGGCAGGGAAAACGCCGACGGAAGCGGGCCGGCCGCCGGCGCGGGGGACGCCGCGGGTAAAGCCGTCGTTCCCGCCACGGCGGACAACGCCGTCGCTGCGGCACCCGGCGCCGCGGATGCCGACGTTTCCGCGACCGCCACCGGCGCGACGGCATTCCCCGCCGCGGCGGCCAGCGCCTCCGGCGCCGCTTCCGCCGCTCCGGCTTGCGCAGCACCCCCCGGCGGTTCGAAATACCATGCGAACGTCATGGTTTCCGGTTCGGTTCCGGTCCGGTCCACGAAGCTCCAGTAAAAAGGCCGGTTCGTGAGGGCCCGGTCGGCTTCCGTGGACAGCTTCACGACGACGTGGGCCGGGCTCCGCTCGATGATGCGGCAACCGGTCTGCTCGAGAAAGGAGACGACGAACCGAGCCACTTCACCGCCGTTCACGTTTCCTGCCTCCTTTGGCGGCTGAGGCCGATGATGACGTCGCCCAGCCTGTCGATGCCCCTTCGCAAGTCGCCTTCCCCTTCCGCTTCCAGGAACAGACGAGCCAGCCGGCGCTCCAGCGTCTCTTCCCGCTCCAGGGTGTGGATGATATCTTCCAGTTCGCCGATGACCATTTCGAACATGTTGATTTTTTCGTGCAAAAGTCGTACGATGTGCTCCTCGATGGTTCCGAGGGTGCATAGATTGTAGATATGCACGTCCTCGGTCTGGCCGAGCCGGTACACCCGGCCGATCCGCTGCTCGATGCGCATCGGGTTCCAGGGCAGGTCGAAGTTGATGATGTGGTGGCAAAACTGCAGGTTGATGCCTTCGCCGCCCGCTTCGGTGGCCACGAGCACCTGGGCGCGCCGGCGGAACAGCTCCATCATCCAGTCTTTTTTGCCCCGGTTCATGCCGCCGCGGTACGGCACCGACGCCAGGCCGTGCTCCGCGAAAAACCGCATCAGGTAGTCCTGTGTGGCCCGGTACTCGGTGAACACGACGACCTTGTCGTTCATGCCGCGGATCAGTTCCAGCGTTTTTTCCGCCTTCGTGTTGGCCTTGACCGCCTTGATGAGTTCCACCAGATGCCGGATCCGTTCGTGCATCAGGGAGCCTTCTTCGGCTTTTTTGAACAGGTTGAACAGGGTCAGGAACACCGCGTCGCGGCTCGAGCACACTTCCCGCTGCAGCGTGACGAGCGCCAGGGCGCCGGCGGTGGCGATGCCCGCCTCGCGGGCGCTGCTGCGCACGAATTCGGTGACGCCGTCATACAGGGCCTGCTCATCCGGGGACAGGGTGAGCGGCACGGTGGTGACGATCCGGCGCGGATGGCGGATGTCGCTGCCTTCGCGGCGGTTGCGGATCATCACCCGGCCGAGGGCTTCCTGCAGCATCTCCCGGTTTTTCGGCACCCGCCGGTCGGCGACGAAGGTGGCGGAAAACTCCGACTCGCCGCCGAGCTGCCCCGGCTTGAGCACCGTGATGAGGTTGTACAGCTCGCTCATGTCGTTCTGCACGGGCGTCGCGGTGAGCAGCAGGCAATATTTCTTGCGCAACTCGCAGGCGAATTTGTAGTTGCCGGTCCGCTTGTTTTTCAGCTTGTGGGCCTCGTCGATGATCAGCATGTCGTATTCCCGATCCAGCAGCAGGCTCCGGTGCGGTTCGCGCTTTGCCGTGTCGATGGAGGCGACCACCACGTCGCTGTTCCAGTGGTGCGTTTTTTTCTGGGCGATGGCGGGAATGCCGAACTTGTCGTTCAGCTCCCGCACCCACTGCAGCACCAGCGAGGACGGCACGAGCACCAGGGCGGTGCGGACGAGGCCGCGCACGATGTATTCCTTCAGCACCAGGCCGGCTTCGATGGTTTTGCCGAGACCCACCTCGTCGGCCAGAATGGCCCGGCCGTGCATTTCGTGCAGCACCCGCTTTGCCGTTTCCGTCTGGTGCGGCAGCGGCGTGAAGCGGGGCAGCATGCGCAGGGACTGGAGTTCGTGAAAGTCTCCGATGCGGGTCGCCTGCTCGGCTTCCCAGGCGAGACGGTACAGCGTCCAGTTGTCCCACGGCCCGTTGTTCTCCAGGCGCCGCTCCAGCTCTTCGAAAGCGGACCGGTCAATGCGCAGTTCCACCAGGGGATGAACGCGCCGTCCGGCCTCCGCCTCGGGCGGAAAACCGTAAAGGGTGTGCACGAATCGTTCCTCCTCCCGATGCCGTTTTTTCCCGCGGGAAACAAAAAAGCGCATTTGTAGTATGGACGCAGGGAAAACATTTCAAAACAGCGGTCGGAATGGTATGGTGCTTTTATCCCTGCCGGTTGCTTCGGCGGAGCGCTCGGGTTGGGTCATTGGAATCATTTTTGGCGTGATAAAAAACCGTAGCATGGATGAGAAAACGGAAGCCCGGCCGCGTACGAGCGGGCATTTTCGCCATTTTTCGTCATGGCCGGTTTACAATATGTTGTGTAGTATATTGGCTGATGACCACAAGATGTTGTAATCCGGCGTGAAATATGGCAAAATGATACATGTCGCGATTTGAATTTGGCGAAGCGGGAGGGGCACATTTGAAGCCGACGACCAAAACGAAACGGTTGGAAGGTTTGAGCGAAAAGATTTTTCTGGACCGCTACGCATGGAAGAACGCTGACACGACGGCCACCAAGGTCGGTGACACGGTGCTTGTGCTGACCAAGGACGACCCGAAGTTTCCCGCCAAGGAAGTCGGGGAAGTGATCGAGCGGGACGGCCGCAACGTGAAGGTTCGGCTCCGCGACGGCGAAATTGTGGAATCGACCATCGAAAAGTTGACGCTGACCGTCGAGAAAACGCCGGAGGAAATGTGGGACCGGCTTTCGGCGGCGATGGCTTCCGTGGAAGCGACGCCCGAGAAGCAGCAGGAATGGCGGGAGAAATTCCGCTGGATGCTGGATGACTGGAAGATGGTGCCGGGCGGACGGATCGCCGCGGGCGCCGGCGCGAGCGACGAGCTGACGCTGTTCAACTGCTATGTCATTCCGTCGCCGCACGACAGCCGGGGCGGCATTATGGAGACGCTTTCGGAAATGACCGAAATCATGGCCCGCGGAGGCGGCGTCGGCATCAACCTGTCGTCGCTCCGGCCGCGCCGCGCCGTGGTGCACGGGGTGAACGGTTCCTCCAGCGGCGCCGTGTCCTGGGGCGGGCTGTTCAGCTACACCACCGGCCTCATCGAGCAGGGTGGCAGCCGGAGAGGCGCACTCATGCTGATGATCAACGACTGGCATCCGGACCTTCTGGACTTCATCACGGTCAAGCAGACGATGGGCCAGGTGACGAACGCCAACCTGTCCGTCTGCATCAGCAACGCCTTCATGAAGGCGGTGAAGGAAGACCTCCACTGGGATCTGGTGTTCCCGGACACGACGGATCCGGAGTACAACGAGCTGTGGGACGGCGACCTGGAAAAGTGGAAAAAGCACGGCAAGAAGATCGTCCACTACCGCACCGTCCGCGCCCGCGACGTCTGGCATACGATCATCGAGTCGGCCTGGAAATCGGCGGAACCGGGCGTCGTGTTCATGGAGTATTACAACCAGATGTCCAACAGCTGGTATTTCAATCCGATCATCTGCACCAATCCCTGCGGCGAACAGGGGCTGCCGGCGTGGGGCGTCTGCAACCTGTCGGCGATCAACCTGTCCAAGTTCTACGACGCGGAAAAGCACGACGTCGCCTGGGACGACCTGTCCCGCGTCGTCAAGTACGCCGTGCGCTTCCTGGACAACGTCATCGACAAGACGCCCTATCACTTCCCGCAAAACGAGCGCAACCAGAAAAACGAACGCCGTGTGGGCCTCGGCACGATGGGGCTGGCCGAGCTGCTCATCCGGCTGGAGATCCGGTACGGCAGCCCGGAAAGCCTGGAATTCCTGGACAAGCTGTACGGGTTCATCGCCCGCGAGGCGTATCTGGCGTCCACGGAAATCGCCGCGGAAAAAGGCTCGTTCCCGATGTTCGACGCCGAGAAGTTCCTGCAAAGCGGCTTCATGAGGAACATGACGTCGGTGTATCCGGAGGTCGGAGAGGCGGTCCGCAAGCGCGGCATGCGCAACGTCACCGTGCTGACGCAGGCGCCCACCGGCTCCACCGGCACCATGGTGGGAACTTCCACGGGCATCGAGCCGTACTTCGCCTTTGAGTATTACCGGCAAAGCCGCCTCGGCTTCGACAAGCAGTACGTGCCCATCGTGCAGGAATGGAAGGACGCCCATCCCGGCGAGGAACTGCCGGAGTGGTTCGTCACGGCGATGGACCTGTCCGCGGAAGACCACATCCGGGTGCAGGCGGCCATCCAGCGCTGGGTGGACAGCTCGATTTCCAAGACGGCCAACTGTCCCGCGGACTTTACCGTCGAAGAAACGAAAAAGCTGTACGAACTGGCCTTCGAACTCGGCTGCAAGGGCGTCACCATTTACCGCGACGGCAGCCGCGACACGCAGGTGCTGCACACGGCGAAAGAGGAGAAAAAGGAGCAGAAACCGGAAGCCTCCGCATCTGCGGCCGGTCAGGCCCAGGCGGCGCCGTCCGCCGGCGCGGCCGCGGGCGGGGCGGCCAAATCCGGGGCCCCGGCGGAACAGCCGCAGCAACAACAGGTGCTCGACCGCCAATACAAATCCCGGCCGAAAGTGCTGCACGGCGCGACGTACAAGTTCAACACGCCCTTCGGCATGGCGTACATCACCATCAACGACCTTGACGGCAGTCCGGGCGAAATCTTCCTGAACGTCGGCAAGGCGGGTTCCGACGTGTTCGCCATGTCCGAGGCGCTCGGACGCGTCTGCTCGCTGTTCCTGCGCTACGGCGACCATGGCAACAAGGTGAAACTGCTCATCAAACACCTGAAAGGCATCGGCGGCACCGGCGGCATCGGCTTCGGCGCCAACCGCGTGGAATCCATCGCCGACGCCGTGGCCAAGGCCCTGGAAATGCACACCGGTCTCAACGGCAACGGTCATGATTCCCCGGCCGTCAAGGAAATGGCCGCCGCGGCGGCGGGAACCGGCCCCGTTTTCGCCGTAGGCCATTCTCCGCAGGGCGACCACGGTTCGTTGTCGCCGGACGAATCGCCCGCGGATCTGTGCCCGTCCTGCGGCTCCGCTTCCCTGATCAATGCGGAAGGCTGCAAGACGTGCGCAAACTGCGGCTACAGCAAATGCTCGTGACACACAGGAAGCGGCTGGCTGATTCGCCAGCCGCTTTTTTGTCTTTGTTTTGCGCGGGAAGATTTTTTACGAAAATTCTTTAAAATGAAATATATTATTAATAGTACATAACAAAAAGGGAGGATTGTGCATGTTGGACCTGGGACTGCTCATCGTTCGTCTGGTGGTCGGGCTGACGTTTGCGGCGCACGGCGCGCAGAAGCTGTTCGGCTGGTTTGGCGGCTATGGCCCCAAGGGGACGGGCGGCTGGATGGATTCCATCGGGCTGAAACCCGGCGTGGCGATGGCCGTGATCGCGGGACTCATTGAATTTGTCGGCGGCCTGTGCTTTGCGGCGGGACTGATTACGCCCGTGGCCGGCGTGCTGCTGGCCCTGGTCATGATCGTGGCGACTGCCAAGGTGCACATCTCCAAAGGATTCTGGAATACGAACGGCGGCTATGAATTCACCCTGGTGCTGATCGCGGTGACCGTCGGCATCGCCCTGACCGGCGCGGGAGGCTGGTCCCTGGATTCGGCGCTGGGCATCATGTAAGCGCAAATTTGATGTAAGCGGTGACAAGGGTCATGGCGAAACGGACCGCGGGCATCCGCCACATCACCGCGATGGCCGGCGACGCCATGACCTTTTTCCCTTTCCCGGCTTGGACCCGCGGGAAAGGCCGGATCGGCGGCGGACAGGTCGGATACACCATTCTCCGCGAGTTCGTGGCATGGTTTCGCTCCTTTCCGGGAAATAATGAACTCGAAACCGCCCGCAAGAACCCGCAGGAAGGAGTGGACCCCATGCCGGAACCCGATCTGAGAGCGTACGCCGTCAGGACCGACCTGGCGCTGGAAGCGAGGGACATGGCGGCTGCGCCGGACGAAGCCGTGCCCGGTGTCTGGTCGGAAACGGAATCCAGGGACGGCATCCGCGTCACCCGCATGGAAATCCAGACCGAAGAAGCGTCCAGGAAGCTCGGAAAAATGAAGGGGCATTACGTCACCCTTGAAGTGCCGGGAATGCGAGGCGGCGACACCGATCTGTACGACCGGGTCGCCGATTGCTTTGCCCGCGAGTTTGAAGCGTTTCTCGAGCGGCTCGGCATCGCCAAATCCGCCAGCGTGCTGATCGTCGGCCTGGGCAACGGCAACGTCACGCCGGACGCGCTGGGACCGCTGGTGGTGGAAAACCTCCTGGTCACCCGCCATCTTTTTGAACTGATGAGAGATCAGGTCAGTCCGGGGTATCGTCCGGTCAGCGCCATCGCCCCGGGCGTCCTGGGCACGACGGGCATCGAGACCAGCGAAATCGTGCAGGGCGTGGTGGAGCGCACCCGGCCGGATCTGCTCATCGCCGTGGACGCCCTGGCCGCGCGGTCGCTGGAGAGGGTCAACACGACGATCCAGATCGCCGACACCGGCATCCACCCCGGTTCCGGCATCGGCAACCGGCGCCGCGGCCTGACCAGGGAAATTCTGGGCGTGCCCTGTCTCGCCATCGGGGTGCCTACCGTCGTGTACGCCTCGACCATCGTCAACAACGCCCTCGATCTGATTTTCAACCACATCAAGCAGCATACGCCGCAAAGCGAGCCGATCATCGGATCCATCGGCCTTTTGGGGGAACCGGAAAGGCTGCAGCTCGTCAAAGAGGTGCTGGACCCCCTCGGCCAGGATTTGCTGGTCACGCCGAAGGAAGTGGACGAGTTCATGGAGGCCATCGCCAACATCGTCGCCAGCGGGCTGAACGCCGCTCTGCACGAGGCGGTGGGCAAGGACAACGCGGCCGCGTACACGCGCTGAAACACGGCGAATTTTACGCCGGCGGTTCTATGATCTATCATCCTCTCATATGCTTTTAGCGAAAGCGAAAGAAAGATAGAATGACCCGCCAGGGGGTCGGGGAGGATGAAGCATGAATCGGAACGCCGGTCACGTTTTTTTGTATGGTCCCAGAAACCATTGGCGGCACCTGCTCGTGTCCGCGCGCGTCCTGGCGACGCTCAGCCTGTTTTCCGCCGCGCTGTTCGCGGCTCTGGGCTTGGGCGGCATGCTGCAAAACCGATGGGCGGCTTCCCCCTCGCAAACCATGAAGGGACTTGCGGCCTCCGTACCTTCCTCGTATTTTGCCGCCATGCTCGGCCTGGAATTGCCGGGCATGGAGCCGGCGCAGCGGGCGGATGCACCGCTGGACGGGGCACGGATGACTTCTTTTTTGATGCGCTTTGTCGCCGGTCTGGATCCGGACGACCCCGCCGGTCTGCTGGCCCGGGAATTGCCCGGAGCCGACCGGGAACGGGCCGTCCTGCTGAGGGCCGGTTCGGGCGGAAGCCGGGCCGCGTCTCCGGTGGATCTCGGGCCCCGGCTTTACCCTCCGCTGGATCTGGGATTGCCGCTTTTTCCGGAAGATGATCCGTCCGCAACGGAAGCCGCCCCGCCCCCTTCGGAAGACGCGCGGGACGAGGAGGGCGGAAGGGAATCCGCGGGGCAGGAGGCGAACCCGCCGGACAACTCCGCCGCATACCCTTCCCTTCGGCCGGAGCCGGCGGTCGCTGCGCGATCCACACTGGGGCGAAAAGCGGTCTTCATCTACCACACCCACAACCGGGAATCCTTTTACCCCGAATTGCAGAGAAAAAAGGGCGACCCCCAAGACACGAGGATCAACATCACGCTGGTGGGCAGGCGTCTGGCCGAGCGGCTGGAGGAACACGGCATCGGCGCGGTCCATTCCGACAAGGACTACGCCACGTCCGTCAAAAACTTTGACTGGAACCGTTCCTATCAATATTCTTTGAATACGGTCAAACAGGCCATCGCGGATTACGGGAATCTCGAGTTTTTCTTCGACATCCACCGCGACTCCTCCCGCCGTTCCAAGACCACCGTGACCATCGACGGGGTCGCCTACGCCCAGGTCTACTTCATCATCGGCCAGCGCAACCCCAACTGGCGGGAAAACGAGGCATTCGCCCACTCCATCCACGAGGCTCTCGAGCGGACCCATCCGGGTTTATCCCGCGGCATTTGGGGCAAAACTGCGAAAAACGGCAACGGCGAATACAACCAGTCCATCGCGCCGGAAAGCGTCCTCATCGAAATCGGCGGCGTCGACAATACGCTGGAGGAATGCTATCGGACCGTCGACGTTCTGGCCGACGTGATCGCCGAACTTTACTGGCAAAAAAGGGACGCGGTGGAGGCCGGCGTGACGGTGGCTGCACACGCCGAAACGCGCGGGTGAACACGGAGGTGGAGAATCGTGGGCCGGGATCTGATGAAGCTGCTGCTCCTGGCGGGCCTGGTCGGCCTGGCGGTGCTGTACGGCATGGAGCTGGCGTCCGGGGGCATCTCCGGGGTTTACGGCCCGCTGGACGAACAGGACCGTGCGCTTTACCGGCAGACGGAAAACACGCTCCGTTCGGTGCGGGATTTGCCGGTCCGGAGCGTGGACCGGCGCGGAGCCGCGGAAGCGGCCGGCGAGTGGAACGGCGAATCGGAGCCGTCGGACGCCGGCGGCGATTGGGAAGTGACGGCCTGGGAAGAACGCCGGCCGATCGTGGACAAAATCGCGGGCGAGGCGGCGCAGGCCCTGAGCCGGCTGTCGCGGGAAGGCATCCGGACCCTCGTCACGGTGGTTTCGCGGGCGACGGAATGGCCCGAGCCGGCCCGGGATGAGGAAGACCGGCCGAGATAGGGCCGCGTGTCCGGGCGAGCCGGCCGGGTCGGCCGCCGCGACTTCGATGAACCGGCCGCCGGTCCGGGTCCCTTCCGTCCGGCCCCCGGACCGCCGTGACTTCGGCCAATCGGCCGCCGGTCCGGGTCCCTTCCGGACCACGGGCTGGAAAAGGATTTTAGTCGAAAAATTAACTCCAACGCCTTACGCGGCGGGCAATCTGCAAAATTTTGGTCAATAAATCGACTACAAAACCGGGTCCGGACGGCCCGGTGTCTTTTTTTGGTCAAAAAACTGACTATATCGTTTCATTTTCGACATTTGGGGGGCCTGTGGAGTTAAAAAATCGACATAAATTTATTGCCCTGTCCCCTTGGATCTTCCGGATGCCGTCGGATCATCTCACGGCCGCTGCTCAACCGCCCGGACGATGTCGTCCAACCATCCGACCGCTCATCCGAATATCCATCCGACTGCCCGTCCAACCATCCGACCGCCCACCCGACCATCTTCCCGGCCACGGGTACAACCGCAAGCTTGCTCCCGAACCGCATGCCGACGCCGCGAGCGGCGAAAGCCCCTGCGGATTTGTGGCCTCAACGTTCCATTGAAGGGTCTTGTTCGATCTTGTTATAATAAATCGATCGTTAAGTTTAAGTTCGCCGAACGTTTTGGAGGATCCCCATGTCCGACCAGCAACGCCAAAAGCGAATCCGGAATTTTTGCATCATCGCCCACATCGACCACGGCAAATCGACCCTCGCCGACCGCATCCTGGAGTTCACCGGCGCGCTCACCGAGCGGGAAATGCAGGACCAGGTGCTGGACAAAATGGACTTGGAGCGGGAGCGGGGCATCACCATCAAGCTGCAGGCGGTGCGGCTCGAATACCGGGCGGACGACGGCGAGACGTACACCCTGCATCTGATCGACACGCCGGGGCACGTCGACTTCACCTACGAGGTGTCCCGCAGCCTGGCGGCATGCGAGGGGGCCCTGCTTGTCGTCGACGCATCGCAGGGCATCGAGGCGCAGACGCTGGCCAACGTCTACCTCGCCCTTGACCACGACCTGGAGATTCTCCCCGTCGTCAACAAGATCGATTTGCCCAGCGCCGATCCGGAGCGCGTGAGACGCGAAATCGAGGACATCATCGGGCTGGATGCCAGCGAGGCGGTCCTGGCCTCGGCCAAAAACGGCATTGGCATCAAGGATATCCTGGAGCAGATCGTCAAGAAGGTGCCGCCGCCCAAAGGCGATCCGGACGCGCCCCTCAAGGCGCTCATCTTCGATTCGCACTACGACGCCTACAAGGGCGTGGTCTGCTATGTCCGCGTCAAGGACGGGACGCTCCGGCCGGGCATGCGCATCCGTTTCATGGCCACGGGCGCCGAGTTCGACGTGACGGAATTGGGCACATTCCGGCCGGCCCCGACGCCGGTGGACGAGCTCGGTCCGGGGGATGTCGGATACGTCTGCGCGTCCATCAAGAACGTCCGGGACACCCGTGTGGGCGACACGATCACCGACGCCCGCCGGCTGACGCCGGAGCCCCTGCCCGGTTACCGGCGCGTCAATCCGATGGTGTTTTGCGGCCTGTACCCGGTGGATTCGGCCGATTACGAAGATTTGCGCGAGGCGCTGGAAAAACTGGTGCTCAACGACGCCGCCCTGCAATTTGAGCCGGAGACGTCCCAGGCGCTCGGATTTGGCTTCCGCTGCGGATTTCTCGGCCTGTTGCACATGGAAATCATTCAGGAGCGGCTCGAGCGGGAGTTCGGCCTGACGCTCATCGCGACGGCGCCGAGCGTGAAGTACCGGGTGACGCTCACAAGCGGCCAGGTGCTCGAGGTTTCCAACCCCTCCGAATATCCGGAGCCGGGCAAAATCGGCCATGTGGAAGAGCCTTACGTCAAGGCGACCATCATCGTGCCCAATGACTACGTCGGGGCGATCATGGAGCTGTGCCAAAGCCGGCGGGGCGAGTTCAAGGACATGCAGTATCTGGACACCAGCCGCGTGACGCTGACCTACGAACTGCCCCTTGCGGAAATCGTGTACGACTTTTTCGACCAGCTCAAATCCGGCACCCGCGGCTACGCTTCCTTTGACTACGAGCTGTCCGGCTACCGGACGTCGAATCTGGTGAAACTGGACATTTTGCTCAACGGGGAAAAGGTGGACGCCCTTTCGTCCATCGTGCACCGGGACCGCGCCTACGCCCGCGGGCGGGTTCTGTGCGAGAAGCTGAAGGACCTTATTCCGCGGCAAATGTTCGAGGTGCCGGTGCAGGCGGCCATCGGCCAGAAGGTGATCGCGCGGGAAACGATCAAAGCCCTGCGGAAGAACGTGCTGGCCAAGTGTTACGGCGGCGACGTGACGCGCAAGCGGAAGCTCCTGGAAAAGCAGAAGGAAGGCAAAAAACGCATGAAGCAGGTCGGCAACGTGGAGGTGCCGCAGGAAGCGTTCATGGCCGTGTTGAAGATCGATGACAAATAAAGCCGGACGGGTTGCGGGTCTTGCTTGAGCGGAACAATGGGACCGAAGGGAGCGGCAGTGAGAGCGGCGCTGTATGCCGCCGGCGGCGAACGGCGGCGGCAACGGGTGCGGCTGTCCGGCGGAAAGGATGTGTCCTTTTGTGAATACGACGGCGAAAACGACGGCTGCGGAGGCCGTGCGGGAGGCGGAGGATGCCTTCGCTGCGAAGTCGGAGGCGCAAGCCGCGGATGATATTCCGCTGCACCGCTGGCCGCCGCGGGCGCTGTACATCCACATTCCGTTTTGCGCCAGCAAATGCCCTTACTGCGATTTCAACTCCTACGTCGCGGAAGGGCAGCCGGTGGACCGGTATCTCGAAGCGCTCGAACGGGAGATGGAGCTGACCGCCCGACAGTTTCCGCCCGCGCCGCTCATGTCGATGTTTGTCGGCGGCGGGACGCCCACCGTGCTGTCGCCGAAGCAGCTCAGGCGCCTGATGGAGGCGGTGCGTCGGCATTTCCCCCTGGAACGGGACGCGGAAATCACCATGGAAGCCAACCCCGGTTCCACCGATCCGGCCAAGCTGGAGGCGTTGCGGGAAGGCGGCGTGAACCGCATCAGCTTCGGCGCCCAGTCCTTCGACGACGGGCTGCTGGCCGCCATCGGCCGCGACCATACGGCCCGGGACGTGGCCATCAGCGTCCGGGAAGCCCGCCGCGCGGGATTCGGCAACATTTCCATTGACCTGATGTTCGGGCTGCCGGGGCAGACGCCGCAGCATTTCGCCGACAGCGTGGAACAGGCCCTGGATCTGGATTTGCCCCACTATTCCATGTACAGCCTCAAAATCGAGGAGAACACGCCGTTCCACCAGCTTTACCGGCGCGGCGAGCTGCGCCTTCCCGACGAGGATGCGGAAGCCGACATGTACGAGCATCTGCGCCGGCGGCTGGCGGAAGCGGGATACGGGCAATACGAGATCAGCAATTTCGCCAGACCCGGCTTTGAAAGCCGCCACAACCTCACCTATTGGCGCAACGAACCCTACTACGGTATCGGGGCGGGCGCGCACGGCTACGTCAAAGGCAGGCGGCACGTCAACGTCAAGGGCGTGGAGGCGTACATCGAAGCGGCTTCGCGCGGACTGCCACGCCTCAGCGAGTCCAGGGTCAGTGCTCGGGAAGCGATGGAAGATTTCATGATGGTCGGCCTGCGTATGCTGACGGGCGTCCGTTCCTCCGATTTCGCCGCGCAGTTCGGCGGATTGCGCCCGGAAGACGTGTTCGGCGACACGCTGGCCGATCTGGCGGCGCGGGGGCTCCTGGAGCCGGTGGGCCCGGGAGAGGGCTATCGCCTGAGCGAACGGGGCCTCATGCTCGGCAACGTGGTGTTCGGCGCTTTTGTTTCATAAGGAAGTCTTTGTTCCGGTTATGATCCGGGAGCCGGAAGGCCGTCCGAAAAACCCCAAGGACGGCCTCTGTATTTTTTTTCGAAACTCGGCAAACGGTTCTTGACTTTTATTCAGAATCATATATATTTATTCATCATGCACGATACACGTGAGACGCGCGAAGAGAGAAGGGACATCATTCATGGCCATTGTTTATCGCAAGGCCACCCTGGAGGACGTGGACGCGCTCCACGACCTGATTCAGGGATACGCCGCACAGGGCATCATGCTGCCCCGTTCGCATGAATCGCTGCGGCGCCATATCCACCAGTTTTACGTGGCGGTGGACGACGGCCGGCTCATCGGCTGCGGCTCCCTGTTCCGCCTTGGCAGCGACCTGGCGGAAATCCGTTCCCTCGGGATGGCCGAGGGTTACAAGGGGCTGGGCGTAGGCACCCGCCTGGTGGATCTGCTCATCGAGGAAGCGCGGTCCCTGGGGATTCCCAAGGTGATGGCGCTGACCTATGCCGTGGATTTTTTCCGGAAAAACGGCTTCGAAGTGGTGGACATGAGCATTTTCCCGGAAAAGGTGTGGACGGACTGCATCCACTGCCCCAAACGCGACAAATGCGACGAAATCGCCATGCTCCGGGTGCTGGACATCGAAGCAAAAGCGGAAAGCCAAAGCGAGCCGCCCGCGGTTCTGCGCACCGCCACCGGATGAACGGGGCGGTTTTTCAATTATAAATGCCGCGTATGCCATGACCCGCGATCGCCCGGATTGGCGCGCAAACCTTGACAATGGCGGGCGCACTCTGGTATTTTTGTATTATCGGTTAGCACTCTTTTGTGGTGAGTGCTAACGACAGTTCCATAAGGAGGGGCGTCGGATGTTGAGCGATCGTCAGCGGAGGATTCTGACTGCCATTGTGGACGACTACATCCGATACGCCGAACCGGTCGGTTCCCGCAGCATTTCCAAGCGCAAAGAGGTGGCGTTCAGCCCGGCCACGATCCGCAACGAAATGGCCGATCTGGAAGAGCTTGGACTGCTGGAACAGCCGCACACATCCGCTGGACGCGTCCCCTCCAACAAGGGGTATCGCTACTACGTCGACCATCTCATCCAGCCATATGAGATCGATGAGCGGGACATCCAGAAGATCAGGGAGTTGTTCGCGGAAAAGGTAAGCCGCTGGGAGGAAGTGCTCAACGAAGCGGCAGCCATCCTGTCCCAGCTCACCAATTATACGTCCATCGCGCTCGGCCCGGAAATTTTCACCACGACGCTGAAGCATTTCGATCTGGTGCCCATCAACGCCGATTCCGCCGTGGCGATCATCGTCACCAACATGGGCCATGTGGAGCACCGCAACATCTCCGTGCCGGACGGCGTCGATCTGGGCGACGTGCGCCGGGTCGTCAACCTGCTCAACGGCAAGCTGACCGGCCTGCCGCTGCACCAGGTCGGCGCGAGGCTGAACAGCGAGGTCCAGAAGGAACTCGGCATGTATATCGATCGCTGCGAGAAAATTGTGGAAATGCTGGAGTCGTCCTTGAGCAGCAAGATCGAGCCGAGGGTGACGCTGAGCGGCACGAAGAACATGCTGTCCCAGCCCGAATTCCGGGACGTCAACAAGCTGCAGACCGTTCTCGGCATTCTGGAAGAATCGAAGAAAGTGATGCAGCTGTTCCCGACCCAGACGGAAGGCATCCAGGTGCGGATCGGACACGAAAACAACGTCGAGGAAATCAACCAGTGCAGCCTCATCTCCGTCTCGTTCACGCTGGACGGCGAATCGCTCGGGACCATCGGCATCCTGGGTCCGACCCGGATGGATTACAGCAAGGTGATCAGCCTGCTGGATTATCTGTCCGGCGATCTGGCCACCCTTCTGGCCCGTTGGCACAAGTGACATAGCGTTTTGGGAACATCGCGCCAGGCGGCACACCGGTCAAGGTGTCCGCCTTTCTACACGATGGAAGCAAAGGAGCTTGGTTATGGCAATGGATCGTCAGACGGAACCCTTGCGCCGGAAAGCGGCGGCTGTGCCTGACGCGGACGCGGCGGCCGGCCATGGCGGTGCGACGGAACCGGAGGCCGCAGGAAGCCGCGCGGCGGGCGGTGGCGGGCCGGTCGACGGAAACCCGCCGGACGAAGCAGGGGACGCCGCGGCGCGGTCCGGTGACGCGCAAGCCGAGGCAGGCGCGGAAGCCGGCGTTGAGGCGGAAGCCGGCGCAGAGGCGGGAAGCGGCAGCGGGGCGGAGACCGGAGAAGAGCAGCCGGCGGCCCGGCAGGAAGAGGATCCCCGCGTGCAGGAATGGTACAACCGCTATTTGCGCGTCCAGGCCGATTTTGAAAACTATCGCCGCCGGACGCAGCGGGAAAAGGAAGAGTTCACCCGGTACGCGTCCATGAAGCTGATCGGCGAGCTTCTTCCGGTTTTGGACAACTTTGAGAGAGCTTTGCAGGCTATCGGCAAGGCGGAGAAGAACCGGCTGGAGGAAGAAGGACGGGCGGAAGGCCCGTCGCCCGGCGCCGGTCAGGCCGAATTTGAATCGTTCCGCAAAGGCGTGGACATGATTTACCGGCAGCTCGTGCAGGTGCTGGAAGCCGACGGCCTGAAGGCGATGGAACCGGTCGGCCAGCCGTTTGACCCCAATCTTCATCAGGCGGTCATGCAGGTGTCCTCGGACGAATATGAAGAAGGCATTGTGGTGGAAGTGCTGCAGAAAGGTTACTGGCTGAAGGACAAGGTGCTGCGCCCCGCCCTGGTCAAGGTGAGCGGCTGATCGGCCGCCGATTTGTGAATTCGCAAGCCCGAAACGGTGAGGAGGAACTCAGGCAACATGAGCAAAGTCATCGGAATCGACTTGGGTACGACCAACTCTTGCGTGGCGGTGATGGAAGGCGGCGAAGCCGTCGTCATCCCCAACGCGGAAGGGGGCCGTACGACGCCTTCGGTGGTCGGCTTCAAAAAAGACGGCGAGCGCCTGGTCGGCGAAGTCGCCAAGCGCCAGGCGATCACCAACCCGGACCGCACGATCATCTCCATCAAGCGCCACATGGGTACCGACCACAAGGTGACCATTGACGGCAAAAGCTACACGCCCCAGGAAATTTCCGCCATGATTTTGCAGAAGCTGAAAGCCGACGCGGAAGCCTATCTCGGCCAGCCGGTCAGGCAGGCGGTCATCACCGTGCCGGCCTACTTCAACGACAGCCAGCGTCAGGCGACCAAGGACGCCGGGACCATCGCGGGGCTGGAAGTGCTGCGCATCATCAACGAGCCGACCGCGGCGGCGCTGGCCTACGGCCTCGACAAGGAAGAGGACCAGACCATCCTCGTCTTCGACCTGGGCGGCGGCACCTTCGACGTCAGCATCCTGGAGCTGGGCAGCGGCTTCTTCGAAGTGAAGGCGACCAGCGGCGACAACCACCTGGGCGGCGACGATTTTGACGAATGCATCATGAAATGGATGGCCGAGGAGTTCAGGAAAGAGCACGGCGTCGACCTGATGAAAGACCGTGCCGCCCAGCAGCGGCTGAAGGACGCCGCCGAGAAGGCCAAGAAAGAGCTGTCCAGCATGATGTCGACGACGATCTCGCTGCCGTTCATCACCATGGTGGACGGCGTGCCGCAGCACCTGGAGATGACCCTGACTCGCGCCAAGTTCGACGAGCTCACCGCCCATCTGGTGGAGCGGACGATGGGTCCGACGCGGCAGGCCCTGGCGGACGCCGGCCTGACGCCGGCCGACATCGACAAGGTGGTGCTCGTCGGCGGTTCCACGCGGATTCCCGCGGTGCAGGAGGCGGTGAAGCGCCTCATCGGCAAGGAGCCGCACAAGGGCGTCAACCCGGACGAAGTGGTGGCGCTGGGCGCCGCGGTGCAGGCGGCGGTGCTCACCGGCGAGGTCAAGGACGTGGTGCTGCTTGACGTCACACCGCTGTCGCTGGGCATCGAGACGGCCGGCGGGGTCATGACGAAGATGATCGAGCGCAACACCACCATCCCGACGAGCAAGACGCAAATTTTCAGCACCTTCGCCGACAACCAGACGCAGGTGGAAATCCACGTCCTGCAGGGCGAGCGGGCGATGGCCCGGGACAACAAGACCCTCGGCCGGTTCCTCTTGACCGACATTCCGCCCGCGCCCCGCGGCGTGCCGCAGATCGAGGTCACCTTCGACATCGACGCCAACGGCATCGTTCACGTTTCGGCGAAAGACAAGGGCACCGGCAAGAGCCAGAGCATCACCATCACCTCTTCCAGCGGCCTCTCGAAGGAAGAGATCGAGCGGATGCAGAAGGAAGCCGAGATGTACGCCGAGGAAGACCGCAAGCGCCGCGAGCTGGCGGAGGCGAAGAACGCCGCCGACCACCTGGTGTACACCGTGGAAAAGACGCTGCGGGACCTCGGCGACAAGGTGGACCCGTCGGAGGTCCAGCGGGCGAACGAGGCCAAGGAAAAAGTGAAAAAGGCCATGGAAACCGACAACAAGGACGAAATCCAGAAGGCCACCGAGGAATTGACGCAGATCGTGCAGCAGCTTTCCGTCAAGCTGTACCAACAGGCTGCCCAGTCTTCCTCCGGCCAGACCGGATCGGCCGGCGCGGAGGGCGCATCCGGAGGCGGCGGCCAGAAAGGCAACGTCGTGGATGCCGACTATGAAGTGGTCGACGATAACAAGGCCCAATGAGCCTTGCGGCGGAAGCCAAAGCGAAAGGGCCGGCGCCCTTGGGCGTCCGGCGCGGCTTTGGCTTCTTTTTTGAGGAGGTGGAGAAGTGGCGGAGAAAAGGGATTACTACGAAGTGCTGGGCGTGTCCAGGGACGCCTCGCCGGAAGAGATCAAAAAGGCGTACCGCAAACTGGCCCGCCAATACCACCCCGACGTGAACAAGGCGCCGGACGCCGAGCAGAAATTCAAGGAAGTCAAGGAAGCGTACGACGTGCTCAGCGACCCGGACAAGCGAGCCCGTTACGACCGCTACGGCCATGAGGACCCGACCGCCGGATTCGGGGGAGAGGGCATGGGCGGTTTCACCGGGGCCGATTTCGGCGGTTTCGGCGACATCTTCGACATGTTTTTCGGCACCGGCCCCCGGCGCGACCCCAATGCGCCGCAGCGCGGCGAGGATTTGCGGTATACGCTGACCATCGAATTCAAGGAAGCGGTGTTCGGCAAGGAAACGGAGATCCAGATTCCCCGCACGGAGACGTGCGACGTCTGCCACGGCAGCGGAGCGAAACCCGGCACGAAGCCGGAGACGTGCGGCGTCTGCCGGGGCACCGGCCAGCAGGAGACGGTGCAGCACACGCCCTTCGGCCGCATCGTCAACCGCCGGTCCTGTCCGGCCTGCGGCGGTCGCGGGCGGGTCGTCCGGGAGCGCTGCGGATCGTGCGGCGGCAGCGGCCGGGTCCGCCGGATGCGCCGGATCAACGTCAGGATTCCGCCCGGCGTCGACGAAGGCTCCCAGCTGCGCATCAGCGGCGAAGGCGAAGCCGGCCTGCGCGGCGGGCCGCCCGGGGATCTGTACATCATCATCCGCGTCAAGCCCCATGACTTCTTCGAACGGGAAGGCGACGACATCTATTGCGAGGTGCCGCTCACCTTTGTCCAGGCTGCGCTGGGAGACGAAATCGAGGTGCCGACGCTGACGGAGAAGGTCAAGCTGAGAATCCCGCCCGGTACGCAGACCGGCACCTATTTCCGCTTGAAAGGCAAGGGGGTGCCCCGGCTGCGGGGATACGGGGCGGGCGACCAGCATGTCCGGGTGACGGTGGTGACGCCCACCAATCTGACGGAATACCAGAAGGAACTGCTCCGCGAATTCGCCAAAACCCTCGGCGAGGAGACACACGACAGGCAGAAATCGCTGTTTGAGCGGATGCGCAGGGCGATCATGGGCGAATGAACGTTGGCCCGCCGGCGGCTTTCGTATGATGAGGTCAACCGGAATTTCCGGTTGGCCTTTTTGATTTCGGGGACAGGTAAAAGAATCTAAATATTTGATCAAAGAATCCTTAGAATTGGGGCGGCCGGATTCTTAAACTTAAAAATAAAAACGTACCCGGAGGAATTACCGGCATGAAATTGGCGCTCATCGGGGGCGCGGGCGTAAGGACGCCCACCATGGTTTACAGCCTGATCCGGAAACATCGGGAGATTCCGGTCGAGGAGCTCCGCATCCAGGATACGGACGAAACGAAAATGGAGGTGATCGGCGGGCTCATCCGGTATCTGGCGCAAAAACAAGGCGCTCCCTTTTCCGTCCGGCTGACCGCGGATGTCGCGGAAGCGGTCCGCGGCGCGGATTTTGTTTATACGGCGATTCGCGTCGGCGGAGAAGAGGGGCGGGTGATCGACGAAAAAGTCGCCCTGCGCCACGGCGTTCTGGGCCAGGAGACGACCGGACCGGGCGGTTTTGCGATGGCGTTGCGCACCATTCCGGTCATGCTTCGATATGCAGCCATCATTGAGAAAGAAGCGCCCGATGCGTGGGTGATCAATTTTACCAATCCGGCGGGGCTCATCACCGAAGCCCTTCATCGGCACACCCGTCTCAAAGTCATCGGCATTTGCGACGCCCCTTCCGCCCTGAAGCTGGATATCGCCAAGTTTTTGGGAGAGCCCGCCGAATCCGTCTACGTCAACTATTTCGGACTCAACCACCTCGGCTGGATCAACCGGGTGCTGGTCCGGGGGAAAGATCGGCTGCCCGAAATCATTGAAAACTACGATCGCTTTGCCGAAGTATCCCCTCACATGAGAGGTTTTGCGACGGATTTGATCCGGCGGCTCGGCATGCTGCCCAACGAGTATTTGTACTACTATTACTATCGCGACCAGGCGGTGGAAAACATCCGCAGGAGCGGACGCACGCGGGGCGAACAAATCGTCGAACTGAACCGGAAGCTCATGGACGAACTGAAGGTTCTGGTTCGAAACGGAAAAATGGACGAAGCGCTGCAGGCGTATTCGCGCGTGATGGCGGAAAGGCAAAGCAGCTATATGTCCGCGGAGACGGGAACCGCGCATGCGGCGCAGCCGGCCGGTTCGCAGGAAATGTTTGAAAATGAAGGCTACGCGGGCCTGGCCATGGGCATCATGTCATCCATTTATCACCACCGGAAATCGTGCTTCATCATCAACGTGCCGAACCGGGGAACGGTGGAAGGGTTGGAACACGACGATATCGTGGAAGTGCCGTGCATGCTGGACGGCAACGGGCCGATCCCCCTCTCCGTCGGAAAAGTGCCGGATGCGGTGAAAGGCTTGATCCAGAGCATCAAGCAGTATGAACGCTGCGCCATTTCCGCGGCGGTTCACGGTTCGTACGGGGACGCGCTCATGGCGCTTACGGTGCATCCGTTGGTGCATTCCCAATCGCTGGCCAAACGCATTTTGGACGAGTATCTGATCCACCACGAACCGTACTTGCCACAGTTCGGGAAAAGGAGAACGGCGGATGCGGAAACAACATGACGTGATCGTCGTCGGCGGGACGAGCTGCGATCTCATATTCAGCGGACTTCCTTCCATGCCCAGGCTGGGCGAGGAAGTCTGGGCCGAAGACATGGAACTTACGGTCGGCGGGATGATGAACACCGCCGCCGCCCTCTCCAGACTGGGGCTGAAAGTGGGACTGATCTCGGAGACGGGAACCGACATCTGGGGAAACATTATCGCCGAAAAAATGCGGGAAGAAGGCGTCGATCCGCAGTTTCTCCAGGTCCACCAGGGCCCGTATCCGCAAATTACGGTGGCCATCAATTATCAAAACGACCGCTCGTTTGTTTCGTATGCGGCCAAGCATCGGCAAGACGCGTACAAAGAGCACCTGACCAGGATGGTCCGCCAGTCGGAGGCGAGAATCTACCATTTTTCCGCCCAGCGCGAATACATCGACGCCATCAGGGAAGCAAAAAAGCTGAACAAAATGATCAGTCTGGACGTCGCCTGGGACGAAGATTGGCTGAAAAATCCCGAATTGCAGTCGATCATCGGCCTGGCCGACATCTTTCTGCCCAACTGGAAAGAAGCGGAGGTGATCACCGGAAAGTCAGACCCGTACGAAGCACTGGAAGAACTGGCACAATTGGCGCCTGTGGTCGTGGTCAAAATGGGGGAGCGCGGAGCAATCTGCAAAGCGGGCGGCAAGGTATATTCGACCGAGGCTTTCGCGGCCAACGTCGTCGATTCGACCGGAGCCGGAGACTGTTTTGTCGCCGGGTTTCTGTACGGTTGGCTGCAAAACAGGAGCATCGAGGAATGTTTGAAAATTGCCAATTACTGTGGAAGCAAATGTGTCGAAGCCGTTGGCGGATATACCGGGGTGCCGACCCTCGGGCAGCTGATGAAGGAATTGCCGTTCATGAGCCCGATATCCTGAAGTCAAGGAGGATCAGTATATGAAGCCTACAGGCAAGAAACGGGTAATCGCTTTCTTCACGCTCGTTTTGGCGCTGGCGCTTTTCCTGCAGGCTTGCAGCGGCAGCTCCGGAAACGGGAAACCGGGGGGCGAAGATGCAGGGACGGCGACGGCCGGCGGGAACCAAAAAGCCGTCGAATTGACGTTTGCGACCCACTGGGTGGGCGAGGACGGAAAAGCCGGCATCGTTCAAAAAATTGTAGACGATTTCAACGCCAAATACGGCGAAAACGCGAGAGTCGTCATCGACGCCATTCCGGACGACGACGTCTACCAGGACAAAATGAAAACCAATCTGGCGACGGGCAGCCTGCCCGATATTTTCACGTTCTATTACAATCCGGTGGAATCGCTGCGTTACTATTCTTCCGGCAAGCTCCTGGATCTTGTGCCGTACATGAACGAAGAATGGAAACGGAACACGAACCCGGACACGCTCGCAGCGGGACAATACGAAGGGCAAACGCTGGCGGTGCCGCTGGATCAGATGATCACGCCGTTCTTTTACAACAAGGAGCTGTTTGAACAGGCGGGGATCTCTTCCTTCCCGGAAACATGGGATGGGATGATCGAAGCCGCGGAAGCTTTGAAATCCCGGGGAATCCACGCCTTGGCGATGGGCACCGGGGAGAACGCGTGGTCGGCCATGCTGCTGTATTCCTATATCGTGTCGAGCATCGGCGGACCGGACGTGATGAAGAAAGGATTGGACGACCCCGCGTACGCGGAGGCCGCTCAAATTCTGAAGAACTTGTTCAATTATGCTCCCAACGACGCGGTGGGGGCGACTTACCAGCAATACGCAAGCCATTTCATCAACGAAAGGGCCGCGATCATCGTCAACGGTCCCTGGATGATCTCCGAATTCCCGGAAGAGCTGCGCGGCAAGATCGGTGTCGGCACGTCGCCCGCCGCCCCCGGCGGAAAAGGAAAACAGGGCGCGCTGATTTCCGGCATCGGCTGGATGATGGCCGCCAAAAAACAGGACGATCCCTTGCGCGCGGAATATTCGGCCCGGTTCATCGAATTTTTCACGCATCCGGACAACGCCAAGCAAATCTTTCTGGAAAGCGGCGAAGTGTTTGAATCGACCAATTACACCGTCGACGAATCCGAAGTGGATCCGATCTCCCGGGAGATTCTAGGCAAATTGCGCGAAGCCGGACAAACCTACGATTATTTCGAGGGCATGACCAGCTCCGCCGTCAAAATCGAATTCCCGGCCTCGCTCTCGGCATTGGTGCTGGATCAACTGACTCCCGAGAAGTTCGCCGAAAATCTGCGGAACGCCAACATGCAATAAGCCGTCACGCGAAAGACGGCCGGCTGATGGCATTCGGGGGCCTTTCTCCGGGTCCTGTGCGAATGCCATCAGTTCGCTCTTTCAGAGGGGTTCGAAAACGTGAGAAGCTTTCGGCACAAAACGAGCATCCTGCTTTTCCTGTTGCCCGCGGTGGTCATTTTTATCGTTTATTACTTATATCCCGTCGGTTTTTTGGTTTACACCAGCTTCATGAAATGGGATTCCATCACGCCCATGGAGTATGTCGGTTGGGCCAATTACCGGCGCCTGGCGGAAGATGGCGTGTTTCACCTCGCCCTGCGCAACACGTTGCTGTGGGGCCTCGCCGGCGTGTTCCTCCACATCCCGATGGCCATGTTGGTGGCGATGATTCTGTCCCGAAAAATCGCGGGCTGGAAATGGTTCCGGTCCATCTTCTTCATGCCGAACCTGATCTCCACCCTCGCTTTGGCGATGCTGTGGCAGTTTATTTACAACGGCGAGTTCGGCCTGCTGAACGAGGTGCTGCGGCTTGTCGGCCTGGAATCCTGGCAGCGCAACTGGCTCGGGAACCTGGATACGGCGTTTCCCGCGCTCATCGCCCATTGGATTTTTTACATCGGATATTACATGGTCATTTTCATGGCGCACATTTCCACCATTGATCCGTCGCTGTACGAATCCAGCCAGATCGACGGAGCCGGCATTTTTCAGCAGGAAAGGCACATCACCCTGCCGCTCATGAAACCCGCCGTTGCGGTCGCGGTTCTGCTCGTCCTGACGGATACGCTGAAAAATTTCGAAGCTCCGTTTCTGCTCACCAACGGCGGTCCAGCCAACCAGACGATGGTGATGTCGCTTCATATCTACAACCGCATGGTGTCCTACCAATACGGGTATGCGGACACGCTGGCGCTCATGCTGGTCGCGATCGGGGCTTTCATGGTGATTGCGGTCCGGATGCTGTTTCGGGAGAAAGAGGAGCGAGGGGGGTGACCGGATTGAGAAGGCAGCCGTTGTCCTGGAAACTGTTCGCGTACGGAGTCATCGCTTTCTTTTTTGTCGTCACGATCGTTCCCCTGCTGTGGATCATCATCGGCTCGCTGAAAACCAACAACGAACTCATGCGGTCCCCTTTCACTCTTCCGGAGCAATGGATGTTTTCCAATTACAAAAAAGCGTATCTCGTGGCACAGCTTGACCAGCTGTTCGTCAATTCGGTCATCGTTTCATCCCTTTCGGTCCTCCTTTGCCTGCTGATTGCTTCCATGGCGGCTTACGCCGTGAGCCAGGGCGGCAGGCTGGCGCAATTCGTCTACACCGTAATGATTTCCGGAATTTTCCTGCCCGTCAACTCGCTCATGGTTCCGTATTTTTTGATATCCGCCAATTTGGGGCTCTTGAATACCCGCTGGGCGCTCATTACCACGTACACCGCGGTGGGATTTCCCCTTTCCCTTCTGCTGGTTTACGGCTTTGTGCGCGCGGTCCCGAAAGAAATCCTGGAGTCGGCTCATATCGACGGCGCAGGTTTCGTGTATACTTATGGCAGAATCATTCTTCCGCTCATCCGTTCCGGTTTGGCAACGGTGGCCGTCTTTCAGTTTTTGCTTTGCTGGAACGAGTTTTTGTACGCGCTTTTGCTGACAAGCGACCATGAGATCCGAACCCTTCAGGTGGGAATCAGCCTGTTCAAGTCCCAATTCAACGCCGATTTTGCCGCCATGTTCGCGGCGATCGTGATGAGCATCATTCCGATGGCCGTCCTTTTCGTGCTGCTGCAAAGGCATGTGATCCAGGGGCTGACGCAGGGGGCTGTAAAGGGCTGAGAAGGGAAGGGGGAAGCGCCGTGAAACTGCCGGAATCGCTTCAAACGTTCAGGGATTTTTACGGCTTCCAAATCTTCGTCAACCGCAACGAAGGCGAATGGAGAATGCCGTTTGAATGGCACGAGCCTTTGGAAGTGTTTTATGTGCTTTCCGGGAAAGGCAAATATTACATCGACGACAAGGTTTACCTTTTTGAACCGGGAGATCTGTTCGTAATCGGCAACCACGAACTGCACCGGAGCCAGCTGATCAACCGCGAGCCGTTTGAAGCGCTGGTCGTCATGTTTGAAGCGGATTTGGCCCGAATCGTCCAGCTGGACGACGGCATCGACCCCCTCTCGCTTTTTTACGAACGTCCGGAAGGGTTTTCGCACAAGCTCAAGGTGAGCGAAGAGCTGAAGCCGAAACTGGAATGGTGCTTCGATTTGATGAAAGAAGAATACGCGCGAAAAGAAGGATATTCGAAACGGGCGGTGGGAGCGCTTTTGCAGTGGCTCCTGCTGGAGCTGAAAAAGGCTTACGCCGGAAACAAACGCTACAACGCCGTCGAATCCTGGCGCGGCATCCGCTTCAAACCCGCCGTCCGGCAAGCGCTGGAATACATTCAGGCGAATTACCAGGAAAACATCCATCTGACCACGATCGCCGAACATCTGAAGGTCAACCCGTCTTACCTGAGCCGCGAATTCAAGCGGGAAACGGGATTTTCCGTCAAGGAATTCATATCCTTCAAACGGGCCTGGCATGCGAAAGAAATGCTGCTGTACACGGATGCACGCGTTACGGAAATCGCCTATCAGGTGGGATACAACAACGTGACGCATTTCCAGTGGACGTTCAAGAAAATGTTCGGCGTCAGTCCCAACAAGTACCGGAAACTGCCCAAGCTGTATTACAATCTGAAAAAGTATTGAACCCGGGCCGCGCGGAATCGCCCGGTTTTTTATTGGCTGCCGGAACGGAGAAGTGTGTGTATAATAGAAAAGCGGCAAAGCAATCCGCGTGGAGGATGCGGACGCGAAAGGAGTCGGGTCCGTGCAATGGTTTGAGGTGTCGGTGCTGGCGCGGCAGGAGGCGCAGGAAATGGCGGCCCACTATCTGTGGGAATTTGGCGCCGCCGGCGTGGCCATCGAGGAGTCGCAGCCGCAAGGCCCGGACCGCGGCGCGCGGCCGGGGGAATGGTTCGAGCTGCCGCCCGGCGGCCTTCCGGAAGGATACGCGAAGATCACGGGATATTTCCACGAGGGGGCGGACATCCCGGACATCGAACGGCGCCTTCGGCAGGCGCTTGAGGATCTCCCCTCCTTCGGATACGATCCGGGCGAATTCGCCGTGGAAATCGGATCGGTACGGGAAGAAGACTGGGCGGAGGCCTGGAAGCAGTACTACAAGCCGGTTCCGGTCACGGAGCGGCTGACGGTGAAGCCGGTGTGGGAGGAATATGTTCCTCGCCCCGGAGAAATTGTCATCGAGCTGGACCCGGGGATGGCTTTCGGCACCGGCACCCATCCGACGACCAAATTGTGCCTCATGGCGCTGGAGCGCGTCGTCAGGGGCGGGGAAACGGTCATCGACGTGGGCACCGGTTCCGGCATCCTCGCCGTCGGCGCCGTGAAGCTGGGGGCCGCCCGCGTGCTGGCCCTCGACCTGGACCCCGTCGCCGTCACCAGCGCCGCCGCCAACATCCGGCTGAACGGCCTGGATGACCGGATCGAGGTTCGGGAGAGTGATTTGCTGGAAATCCTGAAAAACGGGGACAGCGTGCCGACCGCCTTCGCCCCGCCTGCGGACCTGGTGACGGCCAATCTGCTGGCGGAGATCATCCTGCGCTTTGTCGACGATGTGATGCGGGTGCTAAAATCCGGCGGGGTGTTCATCGCGTCCGGCATCTACGAGAACCGGGAGGATATGGTGGCCCGGGCGCTTCGGGAAGCGGGATTCGAGGAGGTCGCGCGCCTGCGCGAGGAACGCTGGACGGCCCTGATCGTCCGCAAGCCGTGAGGAGGGGCGGCCATGAGCTTTCTGTGGTTTCCGTTGGAGCATTTGCCCTATATTCTCATCACGATGGTGCTCGCCTTCACCGTCCACGAGTTCGCCCACGCCTGGACCGCCTGGAAGTTCGGCGATCCCACCGCGTACCGGGAAGGGCGCGTCACCCTGAACCCGATGGCGCACCTGGACTGGATCGGCGTGCTGTTTTTGCTGCTGGCGGGATTCGGCTGGGCGAAGCCGGTGCCGGTGCGGCGCAGCAATTTCCGCCGCCCGCGGATCATGAACATCACCGTCACCGCGGCCGGACCGCTGAGCAATTTGCTGCTGGCGTTCATCGGCGTCGCCGTCTGGTACGCCCTGGCCCGCTCGGGGATGCTGGCGGACGTTCCGCGCGGGACGTTGAACAACCTGCAAGCATTTTTTAATGATTGGATCAACATCAATTTGGTGCTGCTCATTTTCAACCTCATTCCATTGCCGCCCCTCGACGGATACCGGATCGTGGAGGAGTTCGCGCCGCTGGAGCTTCGCATGCGCATCTCGAAGTACGAGCAATGGGGCGTCCTGATTTTCCTGCTGCTCGTGTTCATCCCGCAGCTGCGGGCGGTGACCATCGGACCGCTGTTCGAACTCAGGGAGCCGATGGTGAGGGCGATGGTGACGATATTGGATGCGCTGTCCGGCAATCTGCCATGATTTTTTCGGTGGCGGAGCGGCGCCGGAAAGGGTATCATGGAATTTGAAAAGCCTTGGGAAAACCGCTCCGGGAGGACGCCAAGCGGATGCAGCGTTACTTCGTGCCGCCGGAGCGCATGACGGGCGACGCCGTCATCCTGACGGGCGAGGACGCCCGACACTTTGCGAAGGTCCTCAGGGGGAAGCCCGGGGACCGCTTCATCGCGTGCGACGGAACCGGACGGGACGCGCTGGCCGAGGCGGTGCGCGTGGGGCCGGACGCGGTGGAAGCGAGCGTCGTGCGGATCCTGGCGGAAAACAACGAACCTCCCTGGCGGGTGACCGTTGCGCAAAGCCTGCCCAAGGGGGACAAAATGGAAATCGTCATCCAGAAGGGCACGGAAACCGGCGCGGCCGCCTTTTGGCCCTTCGTGTCACGGCGCACTGTCGTCGAGTACGACGGCGCGAAGGCGGAGAAGCGCCTTGAGCGGTGGCGGAAAATCGCCAAGGAAGCCGCGGAACAGGCGCACCGCAGCACGGTGCCGGAAGTGGCGCCCGTGATGGGCTGGAAGGAGCTCCTCGCGCGGTTTTCCCTGTTCGATCTGGTGCTGTTTTGCTATGAAGAAGAAGGCAGGCGGGGCCGGGGCCTCCGGTCGGTGCTCGCGGAGTACCGGGAACGGCTCGGCGGACAGCCTCGCCTGCTTCTCGTGATCGGGCCCGAAGGCGGATTCGCGGCGGAAGAAGCCGAAGAGGCGGCGAGGGCGGGTGCGGTGCGGACGGGCCTGGGGCCCCGGACGCTGCGCGCGGAAACCGCCGCGCCGGCTGCGCTCGCCTGCCTGTCCTACGAATCGGGCGAAATGGGAAGGTGAACTCACATCCATGCCCACCGTCGCTTTTTACACGCTGGGATGCAAAGTCAACTTTTACGACACCGAGGCGATCTGGCAGCTCTTCAGAAAGGAAGGCTATGAGCAGGTCGATTTCGAAGAAACGGCCGACGTGTACCTGATCAACACCTGCAGCGTGACCAACACCGGGGACAAGAAGAGCCGCCAGATCATCCGCCGCGCGATCCGCCGCAATCCGGACGCCGTCATCGCGGTGACCGGCTGCTACGCGCAGACGGCGCCGGCCGAGATTCTGGCCATCCCCGGCGTGGACCTCGTCATCGGCACGCAGGACCGCGACAAGCTGATGGACTACATCCGCGAGATCCAGCGGCAGCGCCGCCCGGTCAACGCGGTGCGCAACATCATGAAGACGCGGGAATTCGAAGAGATGGACGTGCCGGATTTCGCCGACCGGACGCGGGCGTTCCTGAAAATCCAGGAGGGCTGCAACAACTTCTGCACCTTCTGCATCATTCCGTGGGCCCGCGGACTGTCCCGCAGCCGCAAGCCGGAAAACGTCCTGCGCCAGGCGCGCCGGCTGGTGGAAGCCGGGTACCGGGAGATCGTCCTGACCGGCATCCACACCGGCGGATACGGCGAAGACCTGGAAAATTACCGGCTCTCCGATCTCCTGGTCGACCTGGAGAAAATCGACGGCCTGGAGCGGATCCGCATCAGCTCCATCGAGGCCAGCCAGATCGACGACCGGATGCTGGAGGTGCTCGGCAGCTCGCGGAAGATGTGCCGCCACCTGCACATTCCGGTGCAGGCGGGCGACGACGAGATCCTCCGCCGGATGCGCCGCAAGTACACGACGGAGGAATACGCGGCCAAGATCGAATACATCCGCCGGGCGATGCCGGACGTGGCCATCACCACCGACGTGATCGCCGGCTTCCCGGGGGAGACCGACGAACATTTCGAAAACGGGTATCGGTTCCTGGCGCGCATGGATTTTGCGGAAATGCACGTGTTCCCGTACTCGAAGCGGTCGGGAACGCCGGCCGCCCGCATGGACGGCCAGGTGGACGAGGACGTCAAGCGCGAGCGCGTGCACCGGCTCATCGAGCTGTCCGAGCGGATGCAGGCCGCCTACGCCGCCCGCTGGGTCGGTCGCGAGGTGGACGTCATTCCCGAACGGGAAGCGAAAGGCCGCGAAGGCCAGGGGCTGCTTTCCGGCCATTCCGACAATTATCTGCACGTCGTGTTTGACGGGGATCCGTCGATGATCGGCGGCATCTGCCGCGTGCGGATCACGGCCACGGGCGAGGGCGAATGCCGCGGTGTGCGGCTGGGCGTTGCGGTGCCCGGGAGGCCGGCGCCGCAGCCGCTCCGAGCATCCGCGGTCGGGCAGTAACCGATGCTGTAAACGGGTTCTGTAAACGGGCGCATGCACCGCCGGGCGGTGGATTCAGTCATAAACGGGGTTAGTCCGGAAAAACAGGGGGGCGTCATGAGAGAACTGTCGGCGGGCGGTGTCGTTTATCGGCAAAGCGGAGACAGGACGGAAATTTTGCTCATTCGCGACCGTTTCGGCAGGATATCCTTCCCCAAGGGAAAAATGGAACCCGGGGAAACGACGGAGCAGACGGCGCTGCGCGAAATCCTGGAAGAGACGGGCATTACCGGGATCATCGAGGCGCCTTTGCCGGGCACGGAATTCGATTTCCGAAAGGAATCCGGCGAGACGGTGCACAAGGTGGTGAGTTTCTTCCTGGTGCGCGCGACGGGCGGAGAGCTGAGAGCGCGGGAAGGGGAAATCGCCGGCGCCGCCTGGCTTTCCCCGGAAGACGCCTGGCGCATCCAGCGCAGCGAAGGATATGAAGGCAACACCGAGGCGCTTCGGCGGGCCCTTGCCCTTCTCGGCGCCGAACCGGCGCCGGAAAACCGCTTCCCCCTTTGGCGGCCGGGGGATCCACTGGAACCCTTTGTCGAGCATGCGCTGTTGAAAACGGATGCCCGCGGCGCAGACATCGACCGCCTCTGCGAAGAAGCCGCCGCCCGCCGGTTTCACGCCGTCTGCGTAAGCGGGGGCTGGGTCCGCCGCTGCCGCGAGCGGCTCACCGGAACCGGCGTCAAGGTTTGCGCCGTCGTCGGATTTCCGCTGGGAGCGGCGGCCACGCGGGCGAAGGCGTTTGAAGCCGCCGCGGCCGTGGAAGACGGCGCCGCGGAAATCGACGTGGTCCTGTCCGTCGGCCGCATGCTCGAGGGGGACTACGAGGCGGTGAGCCGGGACCTGGGCGCGGTGGTGCAGGCGGTGCAGGGCGGCGCGCTGGTCAAGGCGGTGCTCGAGACCGCCCTTTTGACGGACGAGCTGAAAGTGGAGGCCTGCCGGCTGGCGGAAGCGGCGGGAGCCGATTTTGTCCGGACGTCCACCGGATTCGGTCCCGCGGGCGATCCGGAAGCGGACGTGCGCCTGCTCCGCTCGGCGGTTTCGCCGGGGATCGGCGTCAAGGCGGCGGGAGGCGTGAGCAGCCCCGCCATGGTCCGACGCCTGCTCCTTGCCGGAGCCAACCGGATCGAATGCGACGACGGCGTAACCGTCGTCACCGGGTCGGCCGAATAGCCGGCGCCGGTACGGACGATTACATATACCCGGTTCAATACATCATGGGACGGAGGCAAACCTATGAGCAGGAATGTCAGGCTTGAGGGAAGAAAAGTCGTCGTGCCGGAAAATCCTTTGTCGCAGTTTCTGTTCAGCGACACCCGTTCCGCGTGGTTCTGGCTGATCGTCCGGTTGTATCTCGGCTACACCTGGCTCAACGCGGGCTGGCACAAGATCACCTCGCCCAAATGGACCGGAGCCGAAAGCGGAGCCGCCATCCAGGGGTTTGTCAACGGCGCCCTGCTGAAGGCGGAAGAAGGCAAGGACGTGACGGGCTGGTACGGCTGGTTCCTGGAAAACGCCGTGCTGCCCAACGCCAAGGTGTTCGCCTACATGGTCGCCTACGGCGAAGTGCTGGTGGGCCTGGGGCTCATACTCGGGCTGCTCACGGGCATCGCCGCCTTCTTCGGCGGGCTCATGAACGCCAGCTTCCTGTTCGCCGGAACGGTCAGCTCGAACCCGCTCATGTTCGTCCTTGCCACGTGGCTGGTGCTGGCGTGGAAAGTGGCCGGCTGGTGGGGGCTTGACCGCTGGGCGCTCCCGATTCTGGGCACACCCTGGCGGCGGGGGTGAGGATCAGCGGTCCGACCGCGAAGCCGCGCCCCTGACGACCGACGGCCCGCCTGCCGGCCGGAATCCGATGAAGGGAAAAGGCGTGAGGGAACATGGAAAACAAACCTTCCGTGGTGCTGCGGCGCGACCGCCTTGGCCGTTTCGAGGCGGGGCATCCGTGGATTTTTGCCGGTGAAATCGAGAAAATGGAGGGCGAAACGGAACCCGGCGGGCTGGTGGCCGTCCGCGACCACCGCGGCCGGCTGCTGGGGACGGGCTACTGGAACCCGCATTCGCAGATCGCCGTTCGGGTGGTCTCGTACGGAGACCTGGAACGGATGGACGAAGCGTGGTTCCGGCGGCGCTTCGCCTGGTGCCTGGAACACCGGGCCCGGTTTTCCGGGGGTGCGGCTTCCGGCCGGCTCGTGAACGCCGAAGCCGATTTCCTGCCGGGGCTGATCGTCGACCGCTTCGCCGACGTGCTGGTGGTACAGGTGCTCACCCTCGGCATGGAGATGGCCCGGGACGCGTGGCTGCCCGCGCTGGTGGAGACGTTCCGGCCGCGGGGCGTGTACGAGCGCAGCGACGTGGGCGTGCGGGCCCTGGAAGGACTCCCGGAACGCGCGGGACTGTTGTGGGGTGTATGTCCCGAGCGGGTGCTCATCGAGGAAAACGGCCTCAAGATGGAAGTGGACATCGCCGCGGGGCAGAAAACCGGACACTTTTTCGACCAGCGGGAAAACCGCGCCGCCATCGCCCCCCTCATGACCGGGTGGGGCGCGCGCAGCGGCATTGTCCTGCAGGAAAGGGACGGAAGCCGGGTTCCCGTCAACCGCAAAGGCAAGGAAGTGACGTTCCCGCGTTGGGACGGGGCGACGGTGCTGGACGCCTTTGCCCACACGGGAGGGTTTACGCTGCACGCCTGCAAGTTCGGCGCCAAGAGCGTCACCTGCCTGGACGTTTCGCGGCAGGCCATTGAACTGGCCCGCCGCAACGTGGAGCTGAACGGCTTTGAGGACCGCGTGGAGTTCGTCGTGGACAACGCCTTCGAATATTTGCGCCGCCACGTCCGGGGACGTGAGGAGCGGCTGCGGCGGGCCGACGCGGGCAAGCCCGGCGTGAAAATCGACACATCCAAACCCCTTCCCGCGGAAGGGAGGACCTGGGACGTCATCATTCTCGATCCTCCGGCCTTTGCCAAGACGAAGCGCGCCGTGCCCGACGCGATCCGGGGATACAAGGACGTCAACCTGCATGCGCTCAAGCTGATCAACGAGGGCGGCTATCTGGTGACGGCCAGCTGCTCGTACCACGTGCGCCCGGAGCTTTTTCTGGACATCATCCGCGAAGCGGCGAGGGATGCGGGGAAGGTGCTGCGCCGGATCGAGTGGCGGGGCGCGGCAAAGGACCATCCGTTGCTGCTCGCCGCGGAAGAAGGGGATTACCTGAAATTCGGCATCTTCGAAGTGCAGTCGAAGCGGGAGTTGTAAGGCTGACGGGCCGCCGAGCGACGGTTCCCGGCGGAACCGCGCCGGCGGCCGCTTTCATATGACGGCGCCGCACGCGGGGCGACCCGGTGCGGACGGACGACGGACGGGAGGAAGTCGCGCATGGCGCTTCGGCTCGTGACGGGTCGTTCCGGAAGCGGGAAAACCCGGTACATACTGAACGAAATCCATCAGCGGCTCAGAGAGGATCCGGCGGGTCCCCTTTTGCTTCTTTTGGTGCCGGAACAGGCCACGTTCCAGACGGAACAGGCGCTGGTCGCCGCGCAGGAAACGGGCGGGGCGATGCGCGCGCAGGTGCTCAGTTTCCGCAGGCTGGCACACCGGGTCCTGCAGGAGACGGGAGGCAGCGCGGTGGTGACCGTCGGCGAACTGGGGAGAGCCATGCTCATCCGGCGTGCGCTGGCGGCGAACCGGGATCGCCTGCGGCTTTTCCGCGGCGAAACGCAGGGTCTGGCGGTCCGATTGAACGACCTGCTCACGGAATGGAAGCGCTACGGGGTGTCCCCGGAGCAGGCGGAACAAACCGCGGAAGCGATGGCCGACTCCAAGACGGATGACCCTTTGCTGGCGGACAAGCTCCACGATCTGGCCCTGGTATACCGGGAAACGGAGCGGCAGCTGGCCGGCCGCTGGCAGGACGGGGAAGACATGCTCCGGCGCCTGGCCGAAAACATCCCGGCTTCTTCCATGCTGGAAGGGGCGGAGGTGTGGCTGGACGGTTTTCACGGCTTCACGCCGCAGGAGTTCGCCGTCATCGGCGCGCTGCTCAGGCGCTGCCGCCGGGTGACCGTCGCCCTGTGCCTCGACCGCCCGTACGGGGCGGGGGAAGCACCGGACGAGCTGGACCTGTTCCACTGTACGGCGGAGACGTCGCGGTCGCTGTGCGAACTGGCGGAAGCGGAAGGCGTTCCGGTGGAGCCGCCGGTGCGGCTGGAACCGGAAGTGTGCCCCCGTTTCGCGGACAGCCCGGAGCTGGCGAGGCTGGAAGCGTCGCTGCGCGGCGCCGGGGCTGTGCGGGGCGGGGTCGTTCCGGCGTATGCGGGACCGTCCGCGGGAGGCATTTCGGTGCACATGGCCGCCAATCCCCGCGCGGAGGCGGAGGCGGCCGCCCGCGACATGCTGCGGCGGGTCCGGGAGGACGGCCTGCGCTGGCGGGACATGGCGGTGTTCGTCCGCCAGCTGGATCTGTACGCGGACACGCTGCGCGCGGTTTTTGACGATTACCGCATTCCGTATTTTCTGGACCGCAAGGCTTCGGCTTCCCATCATCCCCTGGTGGAACTCGTCCGTTCGGCGCTGGAGGCGGTTTCCTCCGGCTGGCGGACGGAAGCGGTGCTTCGCTGCGTCAAGACGGATCTGCTCCATCCGGCAGGCGGCCTGGCGGGGCGGGACGAAGCGGACGAACTGGAAAACTACGTTCTGGCCGCCGGCATCGACGGCCGCCGCTGGCACGACGACGGGGCATGGCGGCCCCTGGACGGGGACGATTGGGACGAGGACACCGGCGAGGCAGGGGTGCCGGCGGAAACGACGGACGGGCGGCTGAGGCGGATCCGCGACGCGTTCGTGGAACCCCTGCGCCGCCTGGAGCGGAATTTCCGGGCCGCGGTGACGTTTCGCGCGCTGTGCGAGTCGGCGTTCGGCTTTCTGGAAGATATCCGCGCGGCCGACCGCCTGGAAAAATGGGCCGCGGACGACCTGGCCGCGGGGGATCCGGGCCGCTCCCGGCTGCACCGCCAGGTGTGGGACGGCGTCGTCGGCCTGCTGGATCAGCTGGTGGAACTGGCGGGGGAGGACCCGGCCGACATTCCGCTTTTCTGCGAAATGGTGCACGCGGGCCTGGAGCAGCTCCGGCTGGGGGTCGTCCCTCCCGCGCTGGACGCGGTGCTGATCGGCAGCCCGGAACGGACCCGGCCGGACCGCCTGCGGGCCGTCTACTTCCTGGGCGTGAACGACGGCGTCGTCCCGCTGGCGACCCGCGACGACGGGCCGCTGACCGAAGAGGAACGGGAACGCCTGGCGGCCGCCGGACTGCGCATGGCTCCGGGCGCAAGACGGCGCCTTCTGGACGAACGGTTTCTGATCTATCTGGCGCTGACCGCGCCTTCCCGATATTTGTGGATTGGCTATCCCATCGCCAACGATGAGGGCGAAGGACTGTTGCCGTCGGAACTGATCCGCCGGCTCTGCCGCTGGTTCCCCGGGCTTGGGCCGCAGTGGGAGGCGCCGGAACCCGCCGCGGACGACCCCGAGGAGCGGCAGCTGGCCCACGCCGCCTATCCCGGGCGCGCCCTGACGCTCTGGATCGCGCAAATCCGCGCCTGGCGGCAGGGCGGCGAGCTGGCTCCGGGCTGGTGGTCGGTGCACCGGTGGCTGGTGGAACGCCCGGTCTGGCGGGAGCGGCTGGCGCGCCTGATCCTGTCCCTGAACCACACGAACCGGGAGCCGCCGCTCAGCCCGGAAACGAGCCGGTTGCTCTACGGCGACCGCCTGCTGCTCAGCGTGTCCCGGATGGAGCGTTTCGTCGCCTGTCCGTTCCGCCATTTTGCCGCGCACGGGCTGCGGCTTGCGCCCCGCCGGCTGTACCGGGTCGACGCGCCCGACATCGGGCGGCTGTTTCACGCGTCCTTGCGCGAAGCCATGGAGAAACTGCTGGCGGGCGAAAGCGCGGACGCCGTCCCGGACTGGCGCCTGGAAGCGGCGGCGGCGGCGGAACGCCTGGTGCCGCGCATGCGCTCGGAAATCATGATGTCTTCGCACCGGCACCTCGCCGTGGCGCGCAAGCTGGTGGATGTGGTCGCCCGCGCCGGCGACGTGCTGGGCAGGCACGCCCGGGCCGCGTCGTTCCGGCCCGTCGCCCTCGAGGTGGAATTCGGCCCGAACGGCGCGCTTCCGCCGCTTACCGTGGAGCTGGGCGGCGGCCGCACGCTGGACGTCATCGGCCGGATCGACCGCATTGACATCTCCGACGGCCCGCAGGGACCGCTGCTCAGGGTGATCGACTACAAATCGGGCGACATGGACCTGTCGCTGGACGAGGTGGCGCACGGTCTTTCGCTGCAGATGCTGACCTACCTGGACGTCGCCGTCACCCATGCGCCGCACTGGCTGGGGAGGCCGGCGGCGCCGGCCGGCGTGCTCTATTTTCACGTGCACAATCCCCTGCTCCATGTAGCCGGCCGCCTGCCCCGCGAGGAAGCGGAGGCGAAGCTGGCGGCGAAATACCGCATGCGCGGCTGGGTGCTGGCGGACCCGGACGCCGTGGTGCGAATGGACGCGTCACTCGCCGGCGGCGGAAAATCGGGCATCGTGCCGGTGGAGATCCGCAAGGACGGCAATTTTTCGGAATATTCCCGGGTGGCCGGTCCGGACCAGTGGGATCTGCTCCGCCGCGCGGTGCGGAGCCACATCCGGCGGATCGGCGGGAGAATCGCGGCGGGGGAAGTTTCGATCTCGCCTTACCGGATGAACCGCAGGAGCCCGTGCGCCCATTGCGAGTTCCGTCCGGTCTGCCGGTTCGACCCCGCGCTGGAAGGGAACCGGTACAATCCGCTGCGTAAGGCGAAAGACCGCGAGGAGATGTGGCAGCGTCTGGCGGAAGCCGCCTCCGGCGCCGGGGACGCGCCGTCGGGGGCATCGGCCGGCTCGCCGGATCGCGGCGGGCTGACACGGCCGCAGGCGGCTCATTCCGGCGAAAAGCATGCGGCCGACTCGGGCGAAGACCATGGAGCGGACGTGAAAAAGGACGGTGAGCGGCATGGGTGAAGCGATCCGGATTCCTCCCAAGCCGGCGGGCAGCCGCTGGACGGACGAGCAATGGGCGGCCGTCAACGCCGGGGGAAGCCGTCTGCTCGTCTCCGCCGCCGCCGGATCGGGCAAGACCGCCGTGCTGGTGGAGCGCATCATCTCCCGCATCGCCGACGAGTCGCATCCCCTGGATGTGGACGCCATGCTCGTGGCCACCTTCACGAAGGCGGCCGCGGCGGAAATGAAAGCGCGCATCCGCTCCGCCCTGGAGGAACTGCTGGAACGCCGGCCGGATTCGCGCCATCTCAGGCGGCAGCTGGCGCTGCTGCCGCGGGCGTCCATCACGACGCTGCACGCCTTCTGTCTGGACATCGTCCGCCAGTACGCGCCGCTGGCGGGAGTCGATCCGGATTTTCGCGTCATCGGGGAAATCGAAGCGGAACTCATGAAAAGCGACGTGCTGGACGATCTCCTGGAGGAGCGGTACGGCGCGGAAGGCCCGGACGGCCCGCTGGCGCGGCTCGCCGAGCGTTACGGCGGGGAGCGCGGAGACGAACTTTTGCACCGGCTTGTCCTGAGATTGTACGATTTTTCCCGCAGCCAGCCGTGGCCGGAACACTGGCTGAAGGAATGCGCCCGCCGCTTCGCGGAAGCGGAAGCCGGACGGCTGGCCTCTTCCCCCTGGGCGGAGGACATGAAAAGGGAAGCGCTGATCGCCCTGGAAGGGGCCTGCGCCATGCTGCAGGCCGCCCGCGATCTGGCCCTGCGCCCCGGCGGGCCCGCGCCGTACGCGGATACGCTGGCGGAAGACCTGGCCGTGGCGGAAAGGCTGCGCGCGGCGGTGGCCGGGGAGCCCTGGGAGCGCTGGAAGGAGGCGTTCGCCAACGTTTCCTTCGGGCGGCTGAAGCCCGTGCGCGGCGGCGACACCGATCCGCTGCTCCAGGAACGGGTGAAAAAACTGCGGGACGACGCCCGCAAAAGCGTATCCGCCCTGGCGGAGGAATGGATGTCGCGGGGGCCGGACGAATATGCCGCCGAGCTTCAGGAACTGGCGCCGTACATGGAGACACTGGCGGAGCTCGTGATCGCCTTCGGGGAGCGGTTCGCGCAGGCCAAGCGGGACCGGGGCGTGCTGGATTTCAGCGATCTCGAGCACACGGCCCTGCGCCTTTTGCGGGCGCCCGAGTCGACGCCGGAGCGGCCCGTTCCGTCCGAAGTGGCCCTGGCGTACCGGGAACGGTTCGAGGAAATTTTGCTGGATGAGTACCAGGACACGAACGAAGTGCAGGAAGCGCTCGTGGAGCTGATCTCCCGGCGCGATCCGGGCAACGTGTTCATGGTCGGCGACGTGAAGCAGAGCATTTATCGGTTTCGGCTGGCGGAACCGGGGCTCTTTTTGCAAAAATACAAGACGTTTCGTGTTCTGCGCCCCGGATCGGCCGTGGAGGGAGATGAGGCTCCGCCCGCAGGACAACCGGCCGCGGACGGGGTGCGCATCGACCTGTCGCGCAATTTCCGCAGCCGCCGGAACGTCGTCGAAGCGGTCAACCGAGTGTTCCGCCTGATCATGCGGGAAACGGTCGGGGAGCTGGACTACGGCCCGGCGGAAGAACTCGTCTGCGGGGGACTGTATCCCGAGGAGGGGGACGAATCCGGCGCCGGCCATGCCGAAGTTTCGCTCCGGGAGCATCCGGTGGAGCTGATCGTGATCGACCGGGGCGACAACGGCGCCCGGGCTGCGGCCGAAGACGGCGGCGACTCTTCGTCCGGGCGGGACCGGGCCGCGGAGGCGGCCCCGCGGGAGGCGGACCGGACCGGCATCGGAACGCCTTCTTCTTCAGACGGGGAGGAGCCGCTGGAAGACCCCGAGGATCTGGAAGCGATCCAGCTGGAAGCCCGCTGCATCGCGGCGGAAATCCGCCGCCTGGTGGGCGGCGAAGGCGGCCTGCCCGGCGCCGCCGTGTATGACGGCGCGGCCCGGGTGCACCGGCCCGCCGCCTACCGGGACATCGCCATTTTGCTCCGGGCGACGGCGAATCTGGCCCCCGTGGTGCTGGAGGAACTGAAGGCGGCGGGCATTCCCGCCTTCGCGGATCTGGCGACCGGCTATTTCGCCGCTTCCGAAGTGCACACCATGATTTCGCTGCTGCAGATCATCGACAACCCGGACCAGGACATTCCGCTGGCCGGGGTGCTTCGCTCGCCCATCGTCGGCCTGTCCGCGGAAGAGCTCGCCCGCATCCGCCTGGCCGACCGCCGCGGGTCGTTCTGGAAAGCCGTGCGCGCGGCGGCAACGGACGAAGGCGTCGACGGGGAACTCAGGCGGCGTCTGGACGAATTTTTGCGGCGGCTCGACGAATGGCGCACCTATGCCCGGCGGGAGCCCATCGGCGACCTCCTTTTGAAGCTGTACCGCGACACCGAATACGAAAACTTCGTCGGCGGACTGCCGGGGGGCGCGCAGCGGCAGGCCAACCTGCGCGCGCTGGCGGACCGGGCGCGGCAGTTCGAGCGTTCCGGCTCCCGCGGATTGTACCGGTTCCTCCGCTTCCTCGAGCGGATGCGGGAAACGGGCGCGGATCTCGGCGCCGCCCGGGTGGTCGGCGAACAGGAAAACGCGGTGCGCATCATGTCCATCCACAAAAGCAAGGGGCTGGAGTTTCCCGTCGTGTTCGTGGCGGGGCTCGGCCGGTCCTTCAACCGGCAGGATCTGGGCGGACTGTTCCTGTACCACAAAAGGCTCGGCTTCGGCCCGAAGCTGGTCGATCCCGAGCTGCGCACCGCCCACCCGACGCTGCCGTATCTGGCGATCCGCCGACGCCTGGCGGCGGAGCTGATCGCCGAGGAAATGCGGGTGCTGTACGTGGCCCTCACCCGGGCGAAGGAAAGGCTGACGCTGGTGGCCGCCAGCCGCGAGGCCGCGCAGGAACTCGCCCGCTGGCGGGAGGCGCTGGAGCGGGACGGCGGCCGGCTGCCGGACGCAGTGCTCGCCGCGGCGACCCGATATCTGGACTGGCTCGGTCCGGCGTTTCTGGCGGCGGAAGGAGAACCGGAAAGCTCCGGTTCCATGCGGCTGCGGACGGTTCCGGCCGCCGCTTTCGCCGCTCCCTTGCCGGGGAAGGATGAAGCGCGCCCGGAGACGGAAGCGCTCTGGCGGGCGGTGCGGCGGCTGGAACCGGCGCCCGTGGCGGAGAGCGAGGCCGGGAAGCGGGCGTACGAGGCGCTGTCCTGGACGTATCCGCACGCGGCGGCGACCCGCCTGGCGGCCAAAACGTCGGTGACGGCGATGAAAAAAATGCGGGAAGAGGCGGCGGAGGAAGCGCGCGCCTTCCCCGAAGAGGAAAGCGCGGAGTTTGTTCCCGAAGGATCGTTCCGCCTGCGCCGGCCCCGGTTTCTGGCGGCGGGGCGGCTCACGCCGGCGGAACGGGGAACCGCCTACCACGTGGCCTTTCAGCATTTGCCGCTCGGGGAGCCGATGGACGGGGAAGACCTGGAACGATGGCTGCGTACGCTGCCGGATGCCCGGCTGCTCTCCGGGGAGCAGGCCCGGGCCGTGGATCCGAATAAAATCGCCGCGTTCTGCCAAAGCGAACTGTACGCCCGCATGCGGTCCGCGCGGCGGCTGTGGCGGGAGATGCCGTTCAGCTTCAGCCTGCCCGCGGAGAAGGTTTACGCGGACATGCCGGAAGCGCGGGAAGCGGCGGGTGAAGCCGTGCTCGTGCAGGGCGTGATCGACTGTCTGTTCGAGGAAGAGGACGGCCTGGTGCTTCTCGACTACAAGACGGACGCGGAAAAGGGCCGCTGGGAGGCGGCGGCCGAAGAACACCGCTTCCAGATCGAAACGTACGGCGCGGCCATCGGCCGGATCCTGGGGCGTCCGGTGAAGGAAGGGTACGTCTGGTTTGTGGAAGGCGGCCTGGCCGTCCGGATTTTCTGATGCGAAGGTGATAGGGGGGATCGCGGTGCGCATCCTGCATACGGGGGACTGGCATTTCGGGCGCAGCCTGGAAGGCCGCAGCCGCCTGCCCGAACAGGAAGCCTTCGTGGACGAACTCGTCGCCATCGCCCGGGATGCGGAGGCCGACCTGGTGCTGGTCGCCGGGGACGTGTACGATTCCGTCAACCCGCCGGCCGCGGCGGAAGAGCTGTACTACGACGCCCTTTTCCGGCTGGCGGAAGGGGGCCGCCGCGCGGTGGCGGTCATCGCCGGCAACCACGACCATCCCGAACGCATCGCCGCCGCTTCCCCACTGGCCGCGCGGCACGGGATCCGTCTGGTCGGCCTGCCGCGCCGGGAAGCCGTCCGCGTGGCCGTCCCGCGCACCGGCGAGGAGGCGGTAATCGCCGCCCTGCCTTACCCCTCCGAATCGCGCCTCAACGAGCTGTTGCACGGCGATTTGGACGAAGAATTGCTGCGGGCGGCCTATTCCGACCGGGTGGGGCGGCTGATGCGCGGGATGGCCGCGCATTTCCGGCCGGATGCGGTCAACCTGGCGATGAGCCACCTGTACATGTTGGGCGGAAAAGAATCCGATTCGGAGCGGCCGATCCAGGTGGGCGGCGCGTATACGGTGCATCCGGACGCGCTGGACGCCGGCCAGCAGTACACGGCCCTCGGCCACCTGCACCGCCCGCAGCGCGTGGCCGGCAGGGATGCCATCCGGTATTGCGGTTCGCCGCTGGCGTACAGCTTTTCCGAGGCCGGCCAGGCCAAATCGGTAACGCTGGTGGAGGCGGCGCCGGGCCGTCCGGCGGAAGCGCGGGAAATTCTGCTGTCCAGCGGACGCCCCCTCGTGCGCTGGGAAGCGCGGGGCGGCCTCGCCGAGGTATACCGCTGGCTGGATGAGAATCGCGATCCCAACGCCTGGATCGAGCTTGAAATCTGGCTGGAGGAAGCGCTCACCCACGAGCAGGTGGGGCGGCTCCGGGAACTAAGGGAAGGCATCGTGACGATCCGGCCCGTTTACGCCGGCGCCGGCGGAACCGAAGCGGACGCCTCCGGGGAGCGGCGCGGCGACCTGGCGCCCGACGAGCTGTTCCGGCGGTTTTACCGGAAGCAGACCGGCGGCGCGGAACCGGACGAGGCGCTGGTCCGGCTGTTTCTCGAGCTGATCGCGGAGGACGGGCGGGAGGAGGCGGCCGTGCCGTGAAGCCGATTCGCCTGGAACTGGCGGGTTTGCAAAGTTACCGGGAAAAACAGACCGTCGATTTCGAGGCGCTCTGCGGCGGCGGGGTGTTCGGCATCTTCGGGCCCACCGGCAGCGGCAAGTCCACCATCCTCGATGCCATGACGCTGGCGCTTTATGGCAAGGTGGAACGGGCCCCGAAAGGAACGCAGGGCATCATCAACGGCGCGGAAGACCGGCTGGCGGTGGCGTTCACGTTTGAACTCGGCGAGGCCGGCCGGCGCGCGCGCTACCGGGTGGAACGCCAGTACAAAAGGTCCGGGGAGACGTCCGTGAACGTGGCGCTGTGCCGCCTTGTGGAACTGGCGCCGGAAGGCGAGCGGGTGCTTGCGGACCGGCAGACCGACGTGGACGACGCCGTCGAGCGGCTGATCGGCCTGAACATGCAGGATTTTACGCGGGCGGTGGTGCTTCCACAGGGGAAATTCGCGGCGTTTCTGACGCTGGCGGGCAGGGACAGGCGGCAAATGCTGCAGCGCCTGTTTGGGCTGGAGCGCTTCGGGGACGCCCTCGCCGCCCGTCTCTCCGCGCGGCACGACGAAATGCGCCTTGCGCTCCGGGAGACGGAAGCCGAGCAGCTGGGGCTGGGCGACGCGTCGCCGGAAGCGGCGGCCGCGGCCCGGGAGCGCCTGGAGGCGGCGCGGCGGGAAGCCGGGCGGCTGCGGGAAGAGCTGGCGGAGGCGGAGCGCGAACACGAGCGTCTGGCCAGGCGCCGCGAGCTGGACGAGGAACGCCGCAAAACGGAGCGGGAACTGGCCGAAGCCGACGCGATGGAACCCGTCATCCGCGAACGGGAAGGGCTCGCCGCGCTTCTGGAACGCGCGGAAAAGGCGGCGCCGGCGCTGAAGGACGCCGACGAAGCGGCCGCGGAAGTTGTCCTGCGGCAGCGGGAGGCGCGGGAAGCGGAGGATGAGCTTGCGCGCAGGCGGGAAGAAGCCGCCGGGGCCGCGGCGCAGCTGGAACAGACGCAGGCGGAAGCCTCCCGCGCCGAAACGGAGTGGCTGGTGGCCCGGGATCGGGCGGAGCAGGCCAGGGCATTGGAAAGCGAGCTGGCGGATTGGGAGCGCAGGGCCAGTGAAGCCGAGCCGGAAAAGCACGAAGCGGAGGAGCGGCTCCGGCTCGCGGAGGACAAGCTGAACAGGGAACGGGAGCGCCTGGAGGAAATCCGGACCGGGCAGGAAGGGCTGCGCGCCGTTTTGGAAGAATTGCGGCCTCTTGCGGACGCCGGCGCTCGAAGGCAGGAAGCCGCGCTCCGCAAGCGGCAGACGGAGGACGCCCGGAAGCGGGCGGAGGAAGCGCGGCGGGAGAGCGAAACGGCGGCGGAAAAGGAACGCCGGGCGGCGGAGCGGCTGCGCGCGGCGGCGCTGAAGCTGGCGGAGCTGCACCTCAATGGCCGGCAATTGGCGGAAAGATGGGCGGCGGCGGAACGGGAGCTGGCCATGTGGCGGCACGGGATGCGGCCGGAGGCGGACAGCGCCGCGCAGACGCTGGCCGGCCTGGAGCGCGACCGGGCCGCCCGATCGCTGGCCGCCGTGCTCGCCGAAGGCGTGCCTTGCCCCGTCTGCGGCTCCACCCATCATCCCCATCCGGCCGACGCCGGACCGGAGCCGGAGGAAACGGGCGATTGGGAAACGCGGCGGCGGGAAGCGGAGCGCATCGGCCGGGAAGCGGACGGCTGGGCGGACCGCATGTCCTGGCTGCGGAGCCGTCTGGAAGAACGGCTGGAAGAGCTGGACCGGCAAGCGTTTCCGGATGCGGACGCTCCGGCCGTCCTGCGCGAAGCCGCGCAGGCTGCGGGTGAAGCGGCTGCCGCTGCGGAAAGTGTTCCGGACGAGACCGGATGGACGGACGCCCCGCCGGCGCGGAACTTCGCCGAGCTGCGGGAAAGTTCCGCCGGCGGCGAGGCGGGTGCTCTTTGGCAGGCGTTCGCGGGCCGGTTGGAAAGCCTCGCGGCGGACGGCGAGCGATGGGACGCGGACGCCTCCTCCGCGCTGCGCGAAGCCGCGCAGGCCGCCGACGCCGCGGCGCTCCTGGCGGGTCTTCGCGGGGACGCAAGCCGAAAGCTGGAGCTCGCCGAAAAAGATTTCCAGGCCATGCGAGAAGCGTGGCTGCGCGATTTCGGCGACATTTCCTATGACAACGCGGAAGAGGAAGCGGAGGCGGCCCGGGAAGCGGCGGACAGGGCGCGGGAGCTGCGGGAGCAGCTGGATGCCGCCATGAAAACGATCGCAGATACGGAACGGCAGATCCGGGAGCTGGAGCGGGAACAGGACGGCCTGAAGCTGCGCCTGGCGGAACTGGGCGCGCAGCTGGAGGCCGCGGCGCAGCACCGGGAAGCGCTGGCGAAGCGGCTGCGGGAGCTGACCGGCGGCGTTCCCGCGGACGAATGGATGCGGCGGGCGGACGAGGAGCGGCGGCGGACGGGCGAGGCCCTGGCGGCGGCGCGGCAGCGGCACGAACGGGCGGCGGGAGCCTTGCGGGAAGGCGAGATGGCCAGCGCCGCGGCCGGAGAGCGGCAGGCGGCCGCCCTTAGGCAGCTCGGCCGGGCGGAAGAACGGCTTCGAAGGACACTGGCGGAGAACGGTTTCGCAAGCCCCGAAGAGGTGCGGCCGCTGCTTGACCGCCTGCCGGAAGCCGAAGCCCTGCGCGAGGAAATCCGGTTGTTCCGCGAGCGCCAATACGCCCTGCGCACCCGGTTGGCCCAGCTGCGGGAGCAAAATCCGGAGGACCCGGTCGGCGAGGGGGAATGGCGGGCCAGCCTGAACCGGGTGGACGAGCTTCGCCGCGCTTACGACGAAGCGTTCGCCGAGGCGGCCAAAGCCGAGCGGGACGCGGAAGATCTCGCCGCCCGCTGTGCACGGTGGCAGGAACTGGAGGAACGCCGTGCCGTCCTGGCCGAAGAAGCGGGGCGGATTGCCCGCCTGCAGCAGGTGTTGCGGGGAAACGCGTTCATCGACTTCGTGGCGGAGGAACAGCTGGAACAGGTATGCCGGACGGCGTCCGAACGGCTCGGTTTCCTGACCCGGCGCCGTTACGCCCTGGAAGTGGACGGCTCGGGCGGTTTCGTCATCCGCGACGACGCAAGCGGCGGCCTGCGCCGCCCCGTCTCTTCCCTTTCGGGCGGGGAGACGTTTCTGGCTTCGCTGTCCCTCGCCCTGGCGCTGTCCGCGCAAATTCAGCTGCGCGGCCGGTATCCGCTGGAATTTTTCTTCCTGGATGAAGGATTTGGCACGCTGGACGGCGAACTCCTCGACCTGGTCGTCACCTCGCTGGAACGTCTGCACAGCGAGCGGCTGGCGGTGGGCGTCATCAGCCACGTCCCGGAGCTGCAGGCGAGGCTTCCGCGCCGGCTGGTGGTGTCGCCCGCCGAGCCCGGCGGCAGGGGCAGCCGGATCGCCCTCGAAGTGCTGTAAGCCCGCCGGATCCATCCACGTCAGTACGAGGCCGTACGGGAGGAGTCATGGAAACGAGGGAAGTCAGGGAAACCAAACGCTCTTACGCGATCCCGATCGTGCTGGTCATTATGGTGATCCTGGGCATCATCATCGTGACGCTGCTAACCCGCCTGCTGGTGGCGGAGCAAAGAATCCACACGGATGAAGGCAAGCGGCTTGCCGGGGGTTACGCGGCTTGCGTCACTCTGGGCGGCGGGGCGGTCCAGGTGCTGGAAGCGATGCTGGCGGCGGAGACGGCGGTGGATCGGCTCCCGGTCAAAGCGCAGCTCGGGGCGCTGAATCCGCTGGCGGACCGCTGCGCCGAACTACTCGCCGAAGCCGCCGCCAGGGCGGGGGAAGATCCGCAGCAGGCGGACGGCGCCCTGCGCGCGGCATTGGATGCGGTCGCCGCGAAGCTGGAACCCGTCGGCAACCATGAAGGGCCGCTGGCGGAAAACGAGCGGTTCATGCTGGAAACCGCCCTCGATACGGCCAAAGCGTGGTCGGACGCACTCGGCGTCTATCGCGTGCCGGAAAGCGACCAGAACTACCGGCTCATGGCCGGAGGCGGCCCGTGGATCGAAGCGGCGCGGAAAGCGTCCGCGCTCCTGCGGGAACTCGCCGGCCGTCTGGAAACCATGTGACCCGGTTGGACGGGGCGCTCCGCATGGAGTAAGATGGAAACCAGAAGCCATGACACCATTTATGCCGGAGGGAATACACGATGGATTGCATTTTCTGCAAAATCGCCGCGGGCGAGATTCCTTCGCGCAAAGTCTACGAAGACGACCATGTGGTGGCGTTCCACGACATCCAGCCGCAGGCGCCGGTGCATCTGCTTGTCATTCCGAGAAAGCACATCGCGTCCCTGAACGACGCCGCCCCGGAAGATGCCGAAGTGCTCGGCCGGCTGCTGATTGCGGCCAAAAAAGTGGCGGAAGACGCCGGCATCGCGGGCTCGGGCTACCGGGTGATCAACAACTGCGGCAAGGACGCCGGCCAGGTGGTGTTCCACATCCATCTCCACGTGCTGGGCGGCGAGGATCTCGGACCGCTGCTTTCGCCGCGCGGCTGAATGATTGTATTCCGAGGATGAAGGCGAACCGGGCGGCATGCGGACGTTTGCCGGAGGAACCGGCAGGAGCCCGCCGGCCGCGCAAGTTGACACCCCTTTTTCCCATCACCTATAATGTAATGAAGCAGCCGAGCCGGGCAGGCAACCGTCCGTTGCGGTCCGTTGCGGAGGGAGGGAAAACGGGTGTCCGAAACCAGGGTTCGCAAAAATGAATCCATCGACGCCGCGCTTCGCCGTTTCAAGCGGTCCATCGCCAAGGACGGCGTGATGGCGGAGATCAAGAAGCGCAAGCACTACGAAAAACCCAGCGTCAGGCGGAAGAAGAAATCCGAAGCCGCCCGCAAACGCCACAGGTACTAGGAGGCATCGACGACGTGTCCCTCTCGCAGCGGTTGAACGAAGACATGAAAGCGGCTTTGAAAGCCCAGGACAAGTTTCGTCTTACCACGATCCGCATGCTCCTTGCGGCGATCAAAAACCGCGAGATTGAACTTAGGCGGCCGCTGGAAGATCAGGAAGTGCTGGACGTCCTCGGACGCGAAATGAAACAGCGCCGGGAATCCCTCCAGGAATTCGAAATGGCGGGCCGCGACGATCTGATCCGGAAGATGTCCGCGGAAATCGAGATCATCGCCGGGTATCTGCCCAAGCCCCTGACCGAAGAGGAACTCGAAGCGATTGTCAGGCAGACGGCGCAGGAAATCGGCGCGACCACCAAGGCCGATATGGGCAGGCTGATGGGCGCGCTCATGCCCAAGGTGAAAGGACGGGCCGACGGCAAGCTGGTGAACCAGCTCGCCCAGCGCATCCTTTCCTGAAGCGCAATTCAAACGCCGACAACCAAAAGGCATCCCGCAAAGCGGGGTGCCTTTCTGTTTTTGCCGGAACCGGGCGCAAACGAACGGCCTGCCCCGCTTCCCGAATCTCATAAACCGTTTGTCCGCCGCATAACATGATCTAGAAACGGGAGGAGGACCGCCATGCCGCAAGTCGGCCGCAAACTGCGCAAATGGACCGCCCGCCTCCTCGATCTGCCCGGGGATGTCACCCTCGATCTGCCGCGGGTGACGCTGATCGGCCGCATGTGGCTGCTGGTGGAAAACCATACGGGCGTTCTTCATTTTTCGTCCCGGCGGCTGCGGCTCTCCACCACGCGCGGCGCACTGGAGATCGACGGAAAGGATCTGGTCATCCGGATGATCGGCGCCGCGGAGGTGATCGTCGAAGGCGAAATCGACGGCGTCCGCTTCGACGGCGGCACGCCGGCCGATCCGCCGTGACGCCGAAGCGGCAGCAACAAGGAACGGCGGCGGGGGCGGCGGCTTGCGTCTCCCATGACGGGACAAGCCCAAGCCCGCGCCAAAGGAAGCAAACGGACCCAAGAGGAGTCGAAAACGGAACCGAATAACGAAAGCCATAGACGGAGGGGAAGCCAATGGACGGATCTTGGCGGCTCAAATGGCACGGCTATGTCCGGGTGCGCCTGATCGGGGAAAACAACAACGTCCAGGCCGTCTTGCGGGATGCCGCCGCGGAGGGTTTTGCGCTGTTTCACATTCGCGCGGAACCGGACGAGGGGCTTACGTTTGCCCTTACGGTGCCGGATTTTCTGCGCCTCAGGCCGCTTCTCCGCCGGCACCGGTGCCGGATCCGCATCGTCGCCAAGGGCGGCTTTCCGTTCCTCCGGAAGCGGATCATGCGGCGAAAAGCGCTGGTTTTCGGCGCCCTGCTGTTCATCGCCGTGCTGGCCGCCGGTTCGTCCCTGGTATGGGAGGTGCGCGTCGAACCGTCCGAACATATTTCGGAGGAACAGATTCGCGCCGCCGCCGCGGCGGAGGGCGTCCGCCGTTTTCAGTGGATTTTCCGGCTGGACGAGCCGGCGGACCTCGCCCCGCGGATCGCCGCCCGGCTTCCCGATGCGGCCTGGGTCGGCGTCGACCGGCAGGGGACGACCGTCACGATCAAGGTCATCGAGGCCAAAAAGCCCGACCCCCGTCCCCTTGAAAACCCGCGGGACCTAGTGGCCAAAACCGACGCCGTCATCACACGCATCGTGGCCGAAAGCGGCCGGCCCATGGTGCGGCGCCACGAGCGCGTGCGCAAAGGGGACGTGCTCATCTCCGGCGTGATCGGCACCGAAGCGCGCAAACAGGCGGTCGTCGCCAAGGGCGAAGTGCGCGGCCTCGTCTGGCACGAGTACGAAATCGTCTCGCCCCTCGTCCGCAAAGTCCGAACGTTCACCGGAAACCGCAAGGACCGCACCTATCTGGTGATTGGCAACCGCGCCCTGCAAATCTCGGGTTACGGCGGGGAACCGTTCGCCAAATCCGACACCCGGTCCGCGTACACCCCGTGGCGCCTGTTCCGCTGGGTATTGCCGATGGGAACGATGCGCGAGCGGGAACTGGAGGTGGCCTACGAAGAGGTCCGCCTGACGGCCGCCGGGGCGAAAGAAGCCGGACTGGCCCGCGCGCGCGAGGAAGTGCTCGCCAAAGCCGGCGGTGACGCGCGGATCTTGGCCGAAAAGATTTTGCATGAAGAGGCCGGGAATGGTAAAGTGATGTTAAAAGTGCTCTTTGAAGTCGACCAGCCGATCGCCGTGGAACGCCCGATCGTCTGGCCGTCCGCCTGACGGGGGGAAAGAGGATTATTGGCACAAACGAAGCATTCGGTTGCCATCCCGTTGGATAACGCAAACGAGGGCATGGCTCTGTTCGGGCCGCAGGACAAGTTCCTCCGCATGATCCGCAAGGAAACCGCGGCCACCATCCATTCCCGCGACGCCGACATTCTCATCGAAGGGCCGGAAGAGGAAGTCGAGAACGTAAGGCAGCTGTTCGAAACCTTGCTCCAGCTCATCCGCGGCGGAACGCAGCCGACGGAACAGGACATCCGCTACGCCTGGCAGCTGGTTCGGGAACGCAAGGGGCACCAGCTGCTGTCCCTCTTTTCGGGGGATGTCGCCCTGACGTTCCGCGGGAAGGAAATCCGTCCGAGAACCCTCGGGCAGCGCCACTATCTTTCCACCATCCGCAAGAAGGAAGTCGTGTTCGGCATCGGACCGGCCGGCACGGGCAAGACCTATCTGGCCGTCGTAGCCGCCGTCGCGGCTTTGAAGGAAGGTTCCGTCAAAAAAATCGTGCTCACCCGCCCGGCGGTGGAGGCCGGCGAGAATCTCGGCTTTCTTCCGGGCGACATGCAGGAAAAGGTCGACCCGTACCTGCGGCCGCTGTACGACGCCCTGAACGACGTCATGGGGCCGGACGGGGTCGGCAAGGCGATGGACCGCGGGCTGATCGAGATCGCCCCGCTGGCCTTCATGCGCGGCCGGACGCTGGAAGACTCGTTCGTCATTCTGGACGAGGCCCAAAACACCACGCCGGAACAAATGAAAATGTTTCTGACCCGTCTCGGGATCGGGTCCCGCATGGTGATCACGGGCGACGTGACGCAGATCGACCTGCCCAGGGGAGCGCGTTCGGGGCTGATCGAGGCGGAGCGCATTTTGCGGGGCGTGGAGGAAATCGGCTTCGTCTATTTTGCCGAGCAGGACGTCGTGCGCCATCACCTAGTGCAGAAAATCATTCTGGCCTATCAGGCGGATCGAAACCAATGAAGCAAGGAGGGACGACCGGATGTCCAGGAAACGGTACGGCAAGACCACCGGCGGCCGCGTGTCGCTCGTCGCGTCTCCGGCCGGCGGGTGGAAACAGAGCAACGCTTTGCGCTGGCTTTTGTTTCTGCTGTTTGTCGGGCTGTTTTACGTTTCCCTCGCGCCCCGGTTCGTTCCCCCCACTTACGATATCCGGCTGGGCGCCGTAAGCGACAGGGACATCCGGGCTCCCCGCCAGGAGATCGACGAAGAAGCGACGATCCGGGCCCGGGAGGCGGCGGCGGAACGGGTCCAGACGGTGTTCACCATCGTTTCCGTCCGCAACGAATCGCTGGTGGACGACATTTTCCGCCGGATCGACCAGCTGAACCGGGATGAAGTGCTGGCGACGGATGAAAAGGTGGATATTTTCCGCCGCGAACTTCCGATGAAACTCGACCAGCACGTGGACGCTTTCATCCAGAACAACCGCGGCACGGATACCTACTCGCCGCAGCTGCTGGAAGAAGTGCGCCGTTCGGTGCTGGAACAGAAATACGCCATTCCCGAAGAGACGTATTACAAGCTGCCGCGCCTGACCAGCGCCCAGATCGCCGAGATGCGCCTGGTGGCGCGGGACGTGGTGCGCCAGATCATGTCTTCGCCGCTTTCCGACGCGGAATCCGCGCGCACGCAGGTGGCCGAGCTGGTGAACGCGAGCCCCCTGTCCCTCACCATCGAGCGCGAAGTCGTGCAGGAGCTGGCGCGTTACGCGATCACCCCGAACCGTTTCGCGGACGAGGCCGCCACCGAAACCGCGCGCAAGGAAGCGATGGACAGCACGCCTCCGGTGATCATCAAGCAGGGCGACGTGATCGTGCGGAAAGGGCAGGCCATCACGGAAGACGTGTACGCCCTGCTGGAGAAATTCAACCTGCTGAAGGAAAAGAAGACGTATCTGCCGCAGATCGGCGTGCTGCTCATGTCGCTGCTGCTCGGGGCCGCCCTCTACGGCTACGGGCGGCTGACCGCGGCGGCCGGCGGGGCCGTCCGCGGGTGGACGAACATGCATTGGCTTATGCTGCTCACCATCTTTGCGCTCAACGCCCTGCTGATGCACCTGGCGGCGCTCTCCCGCGGGGACGGCTGGTCGCTGCTCGTCTACGCGGCGCCCGTCGCCACCGGCAGCATGCTGGTGACGCTGCTCCTCGGCAGCCACTGGGGGCTTGCCAGTTCAGTTGTCTTCGCCGTGCTGGCCGCCGCCGTGCTCAACGTGGAGCAGGAGACGCTGTTTGATTTCCGCTACGGGCTGCTGGGCCTCGTGGTCTGTTTCACGGCGGTGTTTGCCGTCCACCGCGCCAGCCAGCGTTTCACCCTCCTGAAGGCAGGCTTTCTGGTCGGCGTGACCGGCACGCTGGCGGTGCTCGCGATGATGCTGGTGGCGCCGGACCCGAACACCGGGAAAATGCTCCAGGCGGCCGGCTTCGGCATGGCGGGGGGCCTTCTGACCTCGATTCTGGTCATCGGCCTGATGCCGTTTTTCGAATCGATGTTCGGCGTGCTGTCCGCGCTCAAGCTGGTGGAACTGTCCAACCCGAACCATCCGCTGCTTCGCAGGCTCCTTACGGAAGCGCCCGGCACCTACCACCACAGCCTGATGGTGGGCAACCTGGCGGAAGCGGCGGCGGAGGCGGTCGGCGCCAACGGCCTGCTTTGCCGGGTAGGTTCGTTCTACCACGACGTGGGCAAGACGAAACGGCCGCGCTATTTCATCGAAAACCAGAACGGCGGCGAAAATCCCCACGACCGGCTCGCCCCCAAGGTGAGCGCCGGGATCATCATCGCCCACGCCAGGGACGGGGCGGAGATGCTGAAGTCGTACCGGCTGCCGAAGCCGATCCGCGACATCGCCGAACAGCACCACGGGACCACGCTGCTGAAGTATTTTTACCAGAAAATGCTTCGGGAAGCCCGGGAGGAAGGGACCGAGCCGGAGTGGAGCGAAGCCGACTTCCGATACCCGGGGCCGAAAGCCCAGTCCAAGGAAGCGGCCATCGTCGGTATCGCGGACAGCGTGGAGGCGGCGGTCCGTTCGCTGCAGCACCCGACGGTGGATCAGATCAAGGGGATCATCGGCAAAATCATCAAGGAACGCCTGGACGACGGCCAGCTCAGCGAATGCGACCTGACGCTGCGGGAGCTGGACACCATCGCCAATTCCATGCTGGAGACGGTGATCGGCATGTTTCACACGCGCATTGACTATCCGGAAGACCATGCCGTGCAGCGCCGGAAGGAAGAGGAAACCGGGGCGGAGCCGGAGTCGTCCGGCGATGCGGCGGAAATTCCGGCCCGGCCGAAGGAGCGCCGCGCATGGCAGTGACGCTGGAATGGATGGATGAACGGGACGAAGGGGCGCATCCGGCGGCGGAAACGTGGATTCCGCTGCTGGAGAGGCTGCTGGCCGAAACGGCCGAAGCCGAAGGCGTAAAGCACGGCGTCGTGTCCCTGACCTTTACGGACGACGAAGGCATCCGCGAGCTGAACCGGCGGTTTCGCGGCGTGGACCGGCCGACGGATGTGCTGTCCTTCCCGATGCGGGAAGCGGGGGAAGACGAATTCGGAGCGGAAGCGGCCGTGGATGGGCTGGAAGAGGAAGAGCCCCTCGGCGACATCGTCATCTCGCTGCCGCGGGCCCTGGAGCAGGCGGAAGAATACGGGCACAGCGCCGAGCGCGAGATCGGCTTTCTGTTCGTGCACGGACTGCTCCACCTGCTCGGTTACGACCATGACACGGAAGAACGGGAGCGGGAGATGTTCGCCAGGCAGGAGGCCGTGCTGGCGAAAGCGGGGCTCGTTCGTTGAAAAAGCGCGGATCTTTTCTGGGCCTCAAGCCGGCGTCGTTCCGCTGGGCCGCGGAAGGCGTGCGGAACGCCATCCGGACGGAAGCCAACATGCGGTTCCACGCCCTCGCGGCCCTGGCGGCCGTGCTGCTGGGCCTTGCGCTTCGTCTCGGTCCGGACGAATGGCTCTGGGTGGCCCTGGCCATCGCCTTTGTATGGTCGGCGGAGCTGGTGAACACGGCGGTGGAGCGGCTGGTGGACCTCGTCAGCCCCGAACGGCAGCCGCTGGCCAAAGCCGCCAAGGATACCGCCGCCGGCGCCGTTTTGGTGGCAGCCGTCTTCGCCGTCGTGGTCGGCCTTGCGGTGTTCGGGCCGCGGCTTTGGGCGCTGCTGACGGGAACGGGAAATACTTTCTGACACGGGGCCTGGAGAAAAGGGGGAGAAAGATCAAAAAGCCGTGAGCAAGCCGTTCAAATCGGGATTCGCCGCCATCATCGGGCGGCCCAACGTGGGCAAGTCGACGCTGCTCAACCGGATTGCCGGGCGCAAGATCGCCATCGTGTCCGACAAGCCGCAAACCACCCGCAACCAGATCCGCGGCGTGTACACGGACGACAGCGCGCAGATCGTGTTTCTCGACACGCCGGGCATCCACAAGCCGTTTTCGAAGCTGGGCGATTACATGGTGAAGGCGGCCGAGGGCGCCCTGGACGAGGTGGACGTCGTGCTGTTTCTGGCCGACGCGTCGGAACAGCCCGGCGGGGGCGACCGCTATATCATCGAGCGCCTGAAAAAGACTCAGACGCCGGTCATTCTGGTGCTGAACAAAATCGACAAGGTGCCGCGGGACGACATTTTGCCTTTGATCGACGCGTACCGGAAGCTCCACGACTTCGCGGAAATCGTACCGATTTCGGCGTCACGGGGCGACAACGTGGAAAGGCTCCTCGAGCTGCTCACCCGGTATTTGCCCGAAGGCCCGATGTATTATCCCCCCGGCCAGGTGACGGACCATCCCGAGCGGTTCATCTGCGCCGAGCTGATCCGCGAGAAAATTTTGCTGCGCACCCGCGAGGAAGTGCCCCATTCGGTGGCGGTGGAAATCGAAAGCATGGCCGCGGACGAGCGCGGCACGGTGCGGATCGGCGCCGTCATCTATGTGGAGCGCGATTCGCAGAAGGGCATCCTTATCGGCAAGGGCGGGGCGATGCTGAAGGAAATCGGCCGCCAGGCCCGCGAGGAGATGGAACGCCTGCTGGGATCGAAAATTTTCCTGGAGCTTTGGGTCAAGGTCAAAAAAGACTGGCGGAACCATGAAGCGTTCCTGAAATCGCTGGGTTACCGCACGGAATAGCCCCGCGCCCGCAAGGGACTCCGGATTCGGGCATGCGGCGGATTTTGCGGTGCCCCGCGCCGGTTTGCGCGCCGGCCGCGTGCCGGTTTCGCGCCGCATTCATGCCGGATTCACGCCGGTTTCGCACCGGAACTGGTTGCGGATACCTGTTTACTCCGCGTGACATTCTAAGGGCGGAACGCGAAACGATATTCCGACCGGGAGGATGAAGCGCGATGCGGGATTTCGGTTGGAACGTGTTCTGGCAGACCGGCAACATTGAAGCTTATCTGTTCAGCAAGGAAGTGGACCGGCTGAAAGCCGCGGGCGAAGAGCGGGCTGAACCGCCGCCGGAAGAGGAAGCGGAAGCCGCGGAGGAGGATGCGCAAGGGTAACCGGGCCGGCGCCGCCGGACGGTTTGCGCGGCGGCTTCGCGGCAAGCGGGGAGACGGAGGGGAAACGGATGCTCATCCGCGTGGAAGGCATCGTGATTCGCACGACCGATTACGGCGAGGGCCACAAAATCATCACGCTGATCACCCCGACCCACGGCAAATTCGGGGTCGTCGTCCGGGGGGCCAAAAAGCCGAAGAGCCGTTTCGGCTTTTTGGCCCAGCTTTTCGTTTACGGGGATTTTGCCGTTTACCGGAGCGGCCGGCTGGGGACGCTGAAGGGCGGGGAGCTGATCGAGCCGTTCCGCGAGCTGCGCGAGCGCCTCGACCTGACCGCCTTCGCCTCGTACGCCGCGGAGCTGACGGACCGGGCCATTTTGGACGAAGAAGCCGGGGAGCATCTGTTCCGCCAGCTGCTCGGGTGTCTCACCGCCCTCGCGCAGGGCAAGGACCCCGAGGTGGTGCTGAGGATTTTCGAGATGAAAATTTTTCAGGCGACCGGATACGCCCCCATGCTGGAAGCTTGCGCCTCGTGCGGCGCTTCCGACCGCCTCGGCTGGTTCAGCGCCGCCGACGGCGGCGTGCTGTGCGCCTCTTGCCGGCCGCGCGACCCGGACGCCCCCGGGCTCGGGGAGCCGGCGCGGAAGCTCCTTCAGCTGTTTGCCCGGCTTGACCTGCGGCGGATCGGGCAGATCGACGTGAAGGAGGAAACGAAGCGGCAGCTGCGCGAGGCGACGCGACGGTGGCTGGACACGCATCTGGATCTGCGCCTCAAATCGCTGGCGTTTCTCGATCTGCTCGGGCGGGATGGGCAGGCCTGAATTTGGCCGGGACGGGCAGACCTGAATACGGCCGGCCGGGTCGGGGCGGGCCGCATCGATGCTGCGAAAGCGGGGGAAAATCGCGCGGGACGCCGAATTGACAGGGAACCGCGCATGCGCTAGAATGTGGGTTGACAATTGGACAGGTCCCGAAGAAGGAGAGGAGTAACCGGTCACCGCCGGCCTAGCGAGCCGGGGAGGGTGCGAGCCCGGTGCGGCGAACCGGCGAAGGGCGCTCCGGAGGGATACTCGAAAACGAGGGGGTTTTTCCGCGCGGCACGGACTTTCGATCCGGCGCGGGCGGAAAGCCAAGTAGGGTGGAACCGCGGGAACGTGACGCTCCCGTCCCTATGTCCGATGTGGCGGATATGGGACGGGGGTTTTTTTATGTACCGCCGGTGGCGCCGGACGCGGATGTCCGGAAATCCCCAGAATACCGTCGGCAAGGAGTGAAGGATGTTGAATTTTCAGCAGATGACGCTGACGCTGCAGCAGTTCTGGGCCGAACAGAACTGCATCATCGTGCAGCCCTACGACGTGGAAACGGGCGCGGGCACGCTCAACCCGATGACGTTCCTGCGGTCCATCGGTCCGGAGCCGTGGAACGTCGCCTATGTGGAGCCGTCCCGCCGTCCGGCGGACGGCCGCTACGGGGAAAACCCGAACCGGCTGTACCAGCACCATCAGTTCCAGGTGATCATGAAGCCGTCGCCGGACAACATCCAGGAAATTTATCTGGAGAGCCTGAAACGCCTCGGCCTGGATCCCCGCCACCACGACATCCGCTTCGTGGAGGACAACTGGGAGCATCCCGGACTCGGCGCCTGGGGGCTTGGCTGGGAAGTGTGGCTGGACGGCATGGAGATCACGCAGTTCACCTACTTCCAGCAAGTCGGCGGCCTTGATTGCCGTCCGGTGTCCGTGGAAATCACCTACGGGATGGAGCGGCTGGCGTCATACCTGCAGGACAAGGACAACGTGTTCGACCTGGAATGGGTGGACGGCGTCACCTACGGCGACGTGTTCCGCCAGCAGGAATACGAGCATTCCAAATACACCTTCGAGGTGTCCGACCCGGCGATGCTGTTTTCGCAGTTCGCAGCGTACGAAAACGAGGCGAACCGAGCGCTGGAACAAAAACTGGTTTACCCGGCATACGACTACACGCTGAAATGTTCGCACACGTTCAACCTGCTGGACGCCAGGGGCGCCATCAGCACCACGGAGCGCACCGGGTACATCGCCCGGGTGCGGAATCTGGCCCGCCGGTGCGCCGTGACCTATCTCGAGGAGCGGGAACGGCTGGGCTTTCCCCTGCTGAAGAAAGGAGGGGAGGCCCGTGCCTAAGGATCTGCTTCTGGAAATCGGCCTGGAGGAAATGCCCGCGCGGTACGCGCGCGGCGCCATGGACGAGCTGCGCGAAAATACGCTGAAGTGGCTGGAGGAAAGCCGCCTGGCCCACGCGGGGGTGGAGGCGTACGCCACGCCCCGTCGTCTCGCAGTGCTGGTAAGGGAACTGGCCGACCGCCAGGCCGACGCCAGCGAGGAAGTGCGCGGCCCGGCGCGCCGCATCGCCCAGGATGAGAACGGCGCCTGGACGAAGGCGGCCCTCGGCTTCGCGCGCAGCCAGGGCGTCGATCCGTCGGAGCTGTATTTCAAGGATACCGGAGGCGCGGAATACGTCTTCGCCAGAAAAAGCGCCGCCGGCGCCCCCACGGAGGAGCTGTTGCCGGAAGCGCTGCGCGGACTCGTGACGTCACTGTCCTTTCCGAAAAACATGCGCTGGGGCGAATACGATCTGCGCTTCATCCGCCCGATCCGCTGGCTGGTCGCCCTGTTCGGGCGGGACGTGGTTCCCCTGGAGATCGCCGGCGTCCGTTCCGGCAACGTCACGAAAGGGCACCGCTTCCTGGGCGGCGACGCCGTGATCGGCGAACCGGCTTCCTACCCGGAGGTGCTGCGCGCCCAGCACGTGATCGCCGGCGTGGAAGAGCGCAAGGCCGCCATCCTTGCCGGCATCGAACGCCTGGCGCGGGAGAATGGCTGGCGGATCGAAGTGCGGGAAGACCTGCTGGAGGAAGTGCTGTTCCTTGTGGAATGGCCCACGGTGCTGGCCGGATCGTTCGACCCGGAATTTTTGCAAATTCCGCAGGAAGTGCTGATCACTTCGATGCGGGAACATCAGCGCTATTTCCCCGTGTTCGGCGAAGAAGGGCGGCTTCTGCCCCATTTCGTCACGGTGCGCAACGGCGACGATACGTCGCTGGACGTGGTGCGGCGGGGCAACGAGAAGGTGCTGCGCGCCCGGCTCGCCGACGCGAGGTTCTTCTACGCGGAAGACCGGAAGCTCGCCATCGCCGACGCCCTGGGGCAGCTGGAGCGCATCGTCTACCACGAGGAGCTCGGCACGATGGGGGACAAGGTCCGGCGCATTCGCAGAATTGCCGGAGCGCTGGCCGAACGCCTCGCCCTCGACGCGCAGACGGCGGCGGACGTGGCGCGGGCGGCCGAGGTTTGCAAGTTCGACCTCGTCACGCAGATGGTGTACGAATTTCCCGAGCTGCAGGGCATCATGGGAGAAGATTACGCGCGGCACGCGGGCGAGCGGGAAGCGGTGGCCAGGGCGGTCAACGAACACTACGCGCCGCGCCATGCGGGCGACCGTCCGCCGGCGTCGGCGGTCGGGGCGGTAGTGGGCATCGCCGACAAGATCGACACCATCGTCGGATGCTTTTCCATCGGCATCGTACCCACCGGATCACAGGATCCGTACGCCTTGCGCCGCCAGGCCGCGGGGATCGTATCCACCCTGCTCGCGCACGGATTCGGGCTGCGGCTGGACGAACTGTTCCGCCTGGCGCTGGACGCGCACCGGGAGCGCGGGCTGAAGCGGTCCGAAGAAGAGATTGAGCGGGACCTGAGGGAGTTTTTCGGGCTTCGCGTGCGGAACGTGCTGACCGAATCCGGCACGCGCCACGACGTGATCGAGGCAGTGCTCGCCGCCGGCGCAGACGATGTGCGGCGCACGCTGTCGCGGGCGAAGGTGCTGCAGGAGGCGGTCTCGGAAGGCCGGCGGGAAGAGTTCCGGCCGACGGCGGACGCCCTGGTGCGGGTGTGCAATCTGGCCGTCAAGGCCGACTCCCGCGAAGTCGACGAAAGGCTGTTCTCCACGGAAGCCGAACGGGCGCTGCATGAAGCGTGGCGGCAGGCGCACGACCGGTATGAGGAGGCGGTGCGGGACGACCGGATGGAAGACGCCCTCGCGGCCCTCGCTTCCATGCGGGAAACCATCAACGGATTTTTCGACGCGGTGTTGGTCATGGCGGAGGACGAAGCCGTCCGCCGCAACCGCCTGGCGCTGCTGGCTTCGATCGCGGACGACATCCGGGCGTTTGCGGACTTCTCCAGGGTTGTGGTTTGAGCGCCGCGCCGGAGCAGATCGGGACAAGGGCCGGAGGGGTGAGAGGCATGGAACCCATGGTGACCGTTCACGTCGTATCGGACGCCGCCGGGGAAACGGGGGAACACGCGGTGCGCGCCGCCGCGGCCCAGTTCCCCCGCGGCGCGGTGGCGATCCGCTGCTGCGGTTTCGTCCAGACCCGGGAGGCAATCGACCGTGTGCTGGAGGCGGCGCAGGGCGGCCGTTCGGTCATTGTCTACACGCTGGTCGTTCCGGAACTGAAGAACTATCTGGTCCGCCGGGCCCGCAGGCTGGGCATCCCGGTTATCGACCTGCTCGGGCCGCTCCTCGACACCCTCGAGCAAATGCTGGGAAAGTCGCGCAACGAACCGGGCCTTTTGCACGCGCTCACCGCCGAATATTTTCGCAAGGTGGAGGCCATCGAGTTCGCCGTCCGCTATGACGACGCGCGCGACCCTTCCGGCATTCTGAAGGCCGACATCGTGCTCATTGGCGTCTCCCGCACGTCCAAGACGCCGCTTTCCATGGTGCTCGCCAACAAAATGTTCAAGGTGGCCAACGTGCCCCTCGTGCCCGAACTCCAGCTGCCGCCCGAGCTGTTCGCCGTGCCCGGCCGGAAGGTGGTCGGCCTGACCATCCGCCCCGAGGCGCTCAACGCCATCCGCCGGGAGCGGCTGAAGGCGCTCGGGCTGCCGGACGACGCCGCCTACGCGAAGCCGGAGCGGATCGAGCAGGAACTGAAGTACGCCCAGGAGATCATGAAGCGGATCGGCTGCGTGGTGATCGACGTGTCCAACCGGGCGGTGGAGGAGTCCGCCAGCGTCATCGCGGAGCTGTTTCGGGAACGCCGGCCGGGCTGAAGTTTTCGTAAGCTTGCCGATGGACCGTCGCCGCAAGAATCGGGGACGATTCCGTCAAAACGGCTTGTCGATCATAAGATACAACACGATCACAGGCAGCAGGGTCGCCGCCGTTCCGAAGGCATTCCAGCCCGAAAGCGCCCGCCTGAGCTCCCGGGGAAGTTCGCCGGTTTCCGGGATCCGCGCGCTGTGACGGATCAAGCCGCGTTGCAGGGGGAGAAGCACTCCCAGCCAGATCGCGCCCGTAAGGCCGAACAGGAGCAAAGAAAGGGTCAGCCAGTTGAACCCGGCCGCCAGTCCGCCCGTTCTTTCCGCCATCAGCGACCCCGAAAGCGTGATGAGCAGGACGCCTGGAAGCGTAAAGACGAAATCGGCCAGCATCACGGTTTTTGCCGCATGGCGGATGACCGCCGGATTTCCCGTTCCGTACGCCCGCCAGTTCCAAAACGCCGCCGTGACAATGTTGCCCACCAGCAAAATCGCCCCGAATACATGCAAAAACAAAAGCACACTCATTGACCTTCCTCCTTCCCGGCAATCGCCTCAGGGATTTCGGGGTTGCAGGAGACTCTCCATGAGCGCGGCAAAATCGCCGCTGCCGAAGGCGCGGTCTTCGGCTTCCATAAAGCTGCGCACGCGCAGGGCCATGGAGATCAGCACAAACAGTTCCGCCGTCTTGTCCGCGTCGACGGAGCGCGGAATGACTCCCGCCTCCTGGCCGGCGGAGATCCACCGTTTTGAAAATTGCAGGCTGTGTCCGTAGAAGCGTCTCAACTGCTCCCGCACTTCGGGAATGTCGCATTTTCCGAGCATATACATGAACACCCGGTTTCCGGCGTCATCCGGGTTCTCCAGGTTCGGCAGGCCGGCGGCGATCTCGCGCATCGGTTCTTCGAACGTCTTTTTTTCCCGTTCCGTCGCCTTCTGAAACCGCCGGTCCGTTTCCTCAAGGCTCTCCCGCAAAACCCAGCCCAGCAGTTCGTCTTTGCTTTTGACGTAGTGGAATATCCCCCCTTTGGACAATCCCGAGCGATCCGCGATGTCTTGCAGCGTGATCTGGGTGCAGCCTTTCTCCCGGATGAGCGCCTTGGCCGTCTCCAGCAGCTTCCTTTTGCTCCGTTCCCGTTTCAGTTCGCGTTTCAACCCTTGTTTACCGCCTTTCGTTTGCAGTTTGACGTTTCCAACAAACCTGTTGGCTTCTATTTTAAAAACCGACCGACGGTTTGTAAATGGGAAAATGGTTGTTTCCGCCAAAATAGGCGCATAGGCGCTTGACTTTCGGACGCTTTCACGATATATTTCTCGTTTTGCCGGATATGTTGAAGGATTTTCGTCACCGTTATCGTATATAATAGTACGGTGAACTTTTGCCATCCGGATGCGTGTCGACACCGCCCCGGGCCGCAGGCTGCGGGCATCCGGGGAAAACGAAAGCGTCTGTCGGGGAAGGCAGGAAATTCGTCTACCGAAACGAATAGTATATGGTGCGCGTAAAACAAGGTGGACGATGGTTATGAAACAGGGCCTCATTCCCCAGCAGATCATAGACGAGGTACTGCTTCGCACGGACATTGCCGAAGTCGTCGGCCGGCATGTGCACTTGTCCAGGCAAGGCAAGTACCTTAAGGGTCTTTGTCCGTTTCATTCGGAGAAGACGCCGTCGTTCACCGTCACGCCCGAAAAACGGATTTTCTATTGCTACGGGTGCGGGAAAGGCGGCCACGTCATCCGCTTCGTCATGGAGATTGACGGATTGTCTTTCCCGGAAGCCGTCCGGAAGCTGGCCGAGGAGGCGGGCATTCCGGTCACCTGGGAAACGGCCCGGAAGGACGAGCCTTCTCCGCGGGACAAAGAGCGCGAACTCATGTACCGCGCGCATGCGCACGCGCAAAAGTTGTACCGCCATATCCTCCTGAATACCGACGCGGGGCGTCCGGCCATGGCTTATCTCCGGTCGCGGGGATTCACCGACCGGATGATTGAAGTTTTCGGCATCGGATACGCGCCGGATCGGCGGGACACGCTGGTCCAGTCGCTCAGGCTGCAGGGATTTCCCCTGGAGCTGATGGAGCGGGCCGGACTGGTTTCCCGCAGGCAGGAGGATGATTTTGTCGACCGCTTCCGGGATCGGATCATGTTTCCGATCACCGACACGGAAGGGCGCGTGATCGCCTTTGCCGGTCGCCTCATGGGAGACGGTCAGCCGAAGTATCTCAATTCGCCGGAGACGCCGTTGTTCAGCAAAAGCCGCGTGCTTTACCGGTTCCCGGAAGCGCGGGCGGCGATCCGCAAAACAAAGCGGGTGGTGTTGTTCGAAGGATACGTGGATTGCATCAGGGCGTGGTCGGCCGGGGTCGAAAACGGCGTGGCCACGATGGGAACGGCACTGACGGCGGAGCATGCCGCCTTGCTCAGACGTTACGTCGAGGAAGCGGTAATCTGTTACGACGGCGACGACGCGGGTCAGACCGCCGCCCACAAGTGCATTCCGCTGCTCGAAGGAGCCGGACTGCGCGTCCGGGTGGCGATGCTGCCGGGGCGCATGGATCCGGACGAATATATCGCGTCAAGCGGCGCCGAAGCCTTTCGGCGGGACGTCCTCGAAGCTGCCGTCTCGGCGGTGAAATTTCAGCTTATATATTTAAGGAAATCCCATATACTGCAGGATGAAGACGGAAAAATCCGCTATTTGCGCGATGCGGTTCGCATTGTCTCGCAGCGCGATTCTCCGACGGAACGGGAACTGCTCCTCAGGGAATTGTCCCACGAATTCGATGTATCCCTGGAAACTCTCAAGCAGGAATGCCTTCTCTACCGGCGAAATCTCGTTTCAGGCCCGCGTGCCGGGGATATTCCCCGCAAAATGTGGAATAATGAAGGGAATGGAAAGCGCGCCGCTTCCGGGCATCCGCCCATGCCGCCTGCCCACGTGCGGGCGGAACGCCGGCTGATCGCCTGGATGCTTGCCGACCGGGAAGTCGCCGCCGTGGTGGAGCGGCGGGTGGGAAGCGACTTTCACGTGGCGGAACACGCGGCGCTGGCCGCTTGCCTTTACACGTTTTACGCCCACGGGAACGAACCGGATACCGGTCTTTTTCTGGCTTCCCTTGAAGACGAGAAACTGGAACGGCTGGCCAGCGAAATCGCGCTGGAAGACCCCCCGTACGACGAGCGGGCGCTGGAAGATTGCCTGCGCACCGTGAACCGGGCTTTTGTGACGCGGGAAATCGAACGAAAGAAAGAAGAACTGCTCAGAGCGGAAAAAGCGGGGGAAATTTGGCAAGCCGCGCAAATTGCCAATGAGATTATTGCCCTGGAAAAGCGGCGGAAAGAGACTTGAGAATCCGCGCGACCAGGGAGGAGGGAGTCGGCCATGACGAACGATCTGCAGCCCGGAACGGATCCGGAAGCGACGCTGGAGCAGGTCAAGGCGCAGCTCGTGGAACAGGGCAAGAAAAAGGGTGCCCTGACCTATAAAGATATTATGGAAAAGTTGTCTCCGTTCGAGCAGGACCCGGAACAGATCGACGACTTTTTCGAGCAGCTGGCGGATCTGGGCATCGAAGTCGTCAACGAACATGAAGACCTCGAAGGACACGATGCGGACGGCCACGAAGATTTCAATTTCGATGACGACCTGTCCCTGCCGCCCGGCATCAAGATCAACGATCCGGTCCGGATGTACCTGAAGGAGATCGGCCGCGTTCCGCTTCTGGACGCGGACGACGAAGTGGAGCTGGCCAAAAAGATCAAACAGGGCGGTCCGGAAGGCGAAGAAGCCAAGAAGCGGCTGGCGGAGGCCAACCTGCGGCTCGTCGTCAGCATCGCCAAACGATACGTGGGCCGGGGGATGCTGTTCCTGGACCTGATCCAGGAAGGCAATATGGGGCTGCTCAAGGCCGTCGAGAAATTCGACCACAATAAGGGGTTCAAGTTCAGCACCTACGCCACCTGGTGGATTCGCCAGGCCATCACCCGCGCCATCGCCGACCAGGCGCGCACGATACGCATTCCGGTCCATATGGTGGAGACGATCAACAAGCTGATCCGGGTGTCCCGGCAGCTGTTGCAGGAACTCGGACGCGAGCCGACACCGGAGGAAATCGCCGAGCACATGGACATGAGCGTCGAGAAGGTGCGCGAGATCATGAAGATCGCGCAGGAGCCGGTGTCGCTGGAGACGCCCATCGGCGAGGAAGACGATTCCCATCTCGGCGACTTCATCGAGGACCAGGAAGCGCTGGCTCCGGCGGACGCGGCGGCCTACGAGCTGCTGAAGGAGCAGCTGGAAGACGTCCTGGACACGCTCACCGAGCGGGAAGAGAACGTACTGCGCCTTCGCTTCGGCCTGGACGACGGAAGATCCCGGACGCTGGAAGAAGTGGGCAAGGTCTTCGGCGTGACCCGCGAGCGGATCCGCCAGATCGAAGCCAAGGCCCTGCGCAAGCTTCGCCATCCGAGCCGGAGCAAACGGCTGAAAGATTTTCTGGAATAACGCCCGCCGCGTCGGCGGCTGACCATCTGCGACCTTCTGCCCGGGCGGCCTGAAGGTCTTTTTGTTCCGGAGACGGAACGGGAAAAGGGGGCAAAGCGCCATGACCCCGGAAGAAGCCAAGCGTAACGTGCTGGTCAGGGAAATCGAATGGTGGCGGCAGAGCAGGCTGCTGCCGGAATCGTACTGCGATTTTCTGCTCAACCTGTACCTGAACGAGCCGGGGAAGCGGTCCCGATTCGGTTCCGCCGTGCGGCGGATCGGAAACGCCGCACCCCTGAAATGGGTGTATGTCTTTGCCATATTTTCCTTGATTTGCTTTGTCTTCTTGTATTTTAGCTTTTTTTCGTCCACATTGCAAATAGCCATCGCCGCCGCGGCCACCGCGGGCTTGCTGGCGCTGGCGGTATGGCGCCGGCAACGGGCGCCGGGCGGCGCCCGGTTTGCCCTCGGGGCCGCCATGTTCGTTCCGCTCGTTGCCGGATTTGCGGTGCTGGATTCGGGAGGGTGGCTGAATCCCGCCGGCATGGCGGTGCTGTTCGGCATATGTGCCGTCATCTGGATCGCCTGCGGCGTGGCGTTCCGCATGGCGCTCCTGCAAACCGGCGGCCTGCTGCTGGCGATGGGGGCATACGCCCTGCTTCTGGCCGGGCGGCTGGACGAACCGGCATGGTTCGAGGTGCAGCTTTGCTGGATGCCTCTGTCCGTATTGTTCATTTGGCTGAGCTGGTTCCTGCACGACCGGGTGCCCGGATCCGGCGCGGCGTTGTTTGCGGCGGCTCTGGTGGCGTGGTATGTGCCGGAAATCTATTCGGTGCTGGCCAACGCGGACAGGCCGTTGGTCGAGACGCGGTTTCTGGCGAAAACGGCGCTGCTCGGCCTCGGCTTGTTCCGCCTGCGCAGGCACTGGACGGAATGGGTGGCCTGAATGGAAAACAAATTGGCGGGCGGTCCGGCGCATTCGGCGGGCGGCCCGGTGTATGCGGCCGGCGGCCAGGCGTACGCAACCGACGGCCCGGTGACTCTGCCGAAGCTTTCCCGGCGGCTGGCCGCCCTGGCCGAATGGGTGCCGGAAGGGGCGCGTTTTGCGGACATCGGAACCGACCATGCGCTTTTGCCGGTGCATCTGGTCTTGAGCGGCCGCGTCGCAGAGGCGGTGGCGGGGGATCTGCGCCCGGGTCCCGTCCGGGCGGCGCTTCGCCAGGTGGAAGCCGCCGGAGCGGGGGGCGTCATATCCGTGCGACAGGGGGACGGGCTGTCCGTTCTGACGCCGGGGGAAGCGGACACGGTTTGCATCGCCGGTATGGGCGGAGCGCAAATCGTCAAGATCCTGGAGGCCGGGGGCGCGCGGCTCCGCGGCGTCCGCACTCTTCTTCTGGCCCCGCAGGGGGCGGAAGATGCGGTCCGGAAGTGGCTCGCGGCGCACCGCTGGGTACTGGCCGCGGAGCGGCTCGTGGAGGAAGGCGGCGTCATCTACACGCTGCTCAAGGCCGCAAGATTGCCGGACGACGCCGAGGCGGAACGGCGGAACCGGGAGCTGTACGATCCCGCCGTCCTGGCTCCCCGCATGCCGGAAATTCCTCTCTGGCTGCTCTACGGCATGGGACCGCTCCTGCTCCGGCGACCGGATGAAACCTTCCGCCGCCTGTGGGAAGAGGAGGCGGCCAAACGCGAGCGCGTCGTCCGCCAGCTGGCCTGCTCCGCTTCGCCGGAAGCGGCTCGCAAGGCGGAGAGCTGGGATCGGGAAGCGCGCAAGATCCGGGAGGTGCTGGCATGTTTGCCCGAGGAGATGTGATCATTCAAATGCTGGAGCGTCTGGCTCCCCGGCATTACGCGGCGCCAAGTGACCGGGAGCGGATCGGCCTGCAGGTCGGTTCGGCGACCCGTGAAGTGCGCCGGGTGCTTGTCTGCCTGGACGTCACTCCCGCCGTTGCGGCGGAAGCGGCGGAGCTGGGCGCCGGGCTCATCGTGGCCCATCACGCGTTCATTTTCCGGCCGCTGGCCCATCTGAAAACCGACACCCCGAAAGGAGCCGTGGCCGCCGAGCTGCTCAAGCGTGACATCGCTGTCTATGTGATGCACACCAATCTGGACGCGGCCGAAGGCGGCATCAACGACTGGTTCGCCGAAGCGCTCGGCATGCAGGATTGCCGGGTGCTGGAGGAAGTCCACAGCGAACGGCTGTTCAAACTCGCGGTATTCGTGCCGCGCTCCCACCAGGACGCGGTGCGCGACGCCCTGTTTGCGGCGGGCGCCGGCCACATCGGCAACTACAGCCATTGCAGCTTCAACATCGACGGCATCGGCACGTTCATGCCGCAGGAAGGGACCGATCCGTTCATCGGACGGCAGGGGAAACTGGAAAAAGTCGAGGAAGTGCGCATCGAGACGGTGGTGCCCGACGGTGTTTTGCAGCAAGTGATCGGGGCGATGCTGCGGGCGCATCCGTACGAGGAAGTGGCGTACGACCTGTACCCCATCGAGGTGAAGGGACGCGCTGTCGGCTTTGGCCGGCTCGGCACGCTGCCGGAACCGGAAACGCTGGCCTCGTTCGCGGAGCGGGTGAAACGGGGGCTGGATGTGCCGTTTGTCCGGGTCGTCGGTCCGGATTCGCACCTGATCCGCAAGGTGGCGGTTCTGGGCGGAGCCGGTCCGGATTTTGCGAAGATCGCGCTGCAGGCGGGAGCCGACGTGCTGGTGACCGGCGACATCGATTACCATACGGCCCTGGACGCCGAAGCGGCCGGATTGGCTCTTGTCGATCCCGGCCACTTTGCGGAAAAAATCATGAAGGCGAACCTCGCCGCCTGGCTGCAAGAGCGGCTGGCCGCCGAAGGGTATGCCACCGAAGTGATTGTCTCCCAAGTGGAGAAGGATCCGTTCCGGGTTCTGTAAAAAGCGGCGTCCAAGGCGACCATGGCGCTTGGCCGCCGTGCCGCGGCGTCCGCGGCGTGCTCCGGGCCGGGCAGGGACACCGGCGCGCATCCAGCGGATTCCGTTGCCATCCGTCCGCAACCGGGATATAATGATACGATGCCGGAAAGTTTGACAGACAATCGCTCGCGGCTTCGGGCCGCGGGAGGAAAGTCCGGGCTCCGCAGGGCAGGATGCTGGATAACGTCCAGTCGGCGCGAGCCGAAGGAAAGTGCCACAGAAACGGACCGCCGATGGCCGCCCGACGGCGGCACAGGCAAGGGTGGAACCGTGGTGTAAGAGACCACGAGGAACACTGGCGACTTTGTTCCTGGTAAACCCCATCCGGAGCAAGACCAAAAAGGAACGCGGCGGCCCGCGCGGCCGCGACCCTGGCCCGGGGCGCGTTCGGGTTGGTCGCTAGAGCCGTCCAGTAATGGCCGGCCCAGAAAGATGATTGTCGCTTCCACACGTGGGAGGGCGGCGCCCGCCGTCCGCGGTACCACCGGAAGAACAGAACCCGGCTTACGGCAAACTTTCCGGCTTTCACAAGTACGCAAAACCCGCAAGGCCCAAAGCCGTTGCGGGTTTGTGTTTTTTTGCGGGTTACTGTCCCCCGAGGGGCGCGAGCAGGGACAGGACGGTCCTCACGATCCGCTGCAGCCCGCCGAGCCCTTCCGACCTATCTTCGTCGCTGGCGGCCGTCATGCCGGCGGCCCGTTCCAGCGCCCGCCTCACGTCGATGACCCCATACCCGTATTCCGGATCCGGGCCCGGCGCGCCCATGTCGGTGGCCGTTTCGCGCAGCAATTGCGTGATTTCGTCCGGCGAAAGGCCGGGATTGACCGAGCGGACCAGCGCAATCAACGCGGCCACGTGCGGGGAAGCCATCGAGGTGCCGGACAGGGCGGCGTAACGTCCGCCGGGATAGGTGCTGGGGATATTCGTGCCCGGCGCCGCCAGATCGATGTAATCGCCGTAATTGGAAAAGTACGCCCGTCCCGTGTCCGGGTCGGTGGCGGCCACCGCCAGCACTTCCGGATACGCGGCGGGATACCCCGGCTGGTCGGTGTTGTCGTTGCCGCTGGCCGCCACGATCAGGACGCCGCGCCCGCGGGCGTATTTGATGGCGTCGTGCAGAAACGCCGCCTGCGCGTAATTGCCGAGGCTCAGGTTGATGACGTCGGCGCCATGGTCCGTCGCCCAGATGACCGCCTCGGCCACCGAATACGTGGACCCCGTTCCGCTGCTGTCCAAAGCCTTGATGGGCATGATTTTCGTGTACCAGGTCATGCCGGCGACACCTTCGGCATTGTTGACGGTGGCGGCGATGATGCCGGCGACGTGGGTGCCGTGGCCGACGTCGTCCTCGGGGGGAGCGCCGGGATTGATGACGTTGTAACCTTCCGTCAGCCGGCCCGCCAGATCGGGATGGTCGCTCTGCACGCCGGTGTCGATCACGGCGACGATGACGTCGTCGTTGCCCCGCGCAAGGTTCCAGCCCCGTTCCGTGGCGATGGCCGGCAGATTCCACTGATAGGCTGCGTAATACGTATCGTTGGGGACGATGCCGTCATCGTCCTGCGCCCGGACCGGTGTGTCGTTGGTCAGGTACAGGTAATGCGGTTCGACATAGACCGGATTCCAGTTGTTCCTGAAGTAGGCCATCAGTTCCCTGGCCGATTTGTTGCGGGATCGGAACACGTAAACCGCCCCGAGGCGGCCGGCTTTGCGGACCACCGTCAGGTGCAGTTGCCGTCGCAGCTTAAGGATTTCCTCGTCCCGCAGGGGCCGTTGGAACTTGACCACCACTTCGTCCACCGTGTAATGGCTGACGCCGCCGTTATCCTCCCCTTCGTGCACGGTGGTGTCCCGCAAATCCTCCGGCCGGACGGATTCGATCCGGTAGCGGCCTTCCTGCGGATACGGCACCAGCCGCATGTTGCGGCGCTGGCCGCGTTCCACTTCCAGGACGACGTCCGCGGCCGCCAGCAGCACCATGCCGCCGGAGCGGTCTTGCGGATCGGGAATGCCCGCGATGAAGTGCGGAATCCCGCGAAGGACGAACGAGGGTGATTGCGCGGTTTTGCCGTCCCGCACGGCTTTCAGGACCGTATTCCAATACCCGCTCGCCGGTGCGGGCAGCTCGCCGGGGTCGCGTCCGACCGTCAGCGTGCGCCCGGCAGCAACCCACGCGACCGCCTTCCACTCGGGATGTTCCTTCCGTGCGCGGCGCAGCCGTTCCAGGCGCGCCTTTTCGGGCAAGCCGGCGGTTTCCCTCAGCCAGCGGAGGGCGGCGGCCTCGCATTGCAGGCGGCAAAGCCGCTCCGTCAGTTCCATGTCCCGACCGACCGTCCGCATTTTGTACGCCGCCTCGGTGCCGGGGTCCGGGATCCGGTTCCCTTCGTCCGGACCGGGCTTGGCCGATTTAGCGCCAAACTGGAGCGGAGCGGGAACCAGAAACGGTACGACGAGGAAAGCGACGGCCGCGAAAACGGCGATGAAAACGCCTGCTCTGCGGCGCTGGCTGCGGCGCATGGAGGCCCCTCCTTCACAGTCGCTGCTTGTGCTCATTGCTTATAGCGTGCTGGAGAACCGCCCAAAATATGCAGGGTCTCTTTTCCGGCAGTACCGTTTCCGGGCCGTTTGTGATAGGATTTTGTGATAGAATGGGAAAAGAACCGCAGAAAATGGGAATGGGGGCGCGCGGAGATGAACGCTTCGATGGATCCCCGGCTGGTCAAGGAACTGCTTCTGGCCCGCTGGATGACGACGCAGCCCGGGGAGCTGAAGGCGGCCGCTCCGTTATCCGGAATGTTGTCCGTTCCGGCAGGGGCGACCTCAACGGAATCGTTCGCTTCGCAGCTGGCCCGACTGCTGGGCGGAGGGAGCGAACCGGCGCCGTTGCCGCTGCCCGTGCCGCCCGACATGCTCAGCCTGCTTGCCGCCTGGAACCGTCCGGGGGCCCCGGCGGCGAACACGGCGCCCGAAGCCGGGGCCGACGAATCGGCCTTCGACGCCTTGATCACGGAGGCTTCCTCACGATACAACGTGGATCCCGCGCTGATACGGGCCGTCATCCGGGCGGAGTCTTCCTTCCGGCCCGATGCGGTGTCTACCGCGGGCGCCAAGGGCCTCATGCAGCTGATGGACGAAACGGCGCAATGGCTGGGCGTGACCGATCCCTTTGATCCGCGGCAGAACATCGACGGGGGAACCCGTTTCCTGTCCTGGCTCCTCCGCAAGTACGACGGCAACCTGCTGTCCGCGCTTGCCGCCTATAACGCGGGCCCCGGTCTGGTGGACAGGCTCGGGCTGAAGACCGACGCGGAAGTGTCCGCGCGCTGGTCCGAACTGCCGGAGGAAACCCGGGCTTACATCGGCAAAGTGCTGCGATACATGAGGCCGTACTGACGCAGGCGGACGGATGCAAGGGATCAAACGGGCGGCTGCGCGCCGCCCGCGTTGATCTTTTTCTTTTGGCCGACCCGAACGCGAAAGACAAGGAAAGAAGGTGACGATGGTGATGTGGACGCTCTATTTCGATCACAGCGCCACCACTCCGCCCCACGAACAGGTGATCCGAACCATGGCCGAGGTGATGGCGGAGCATTACGCCAATCCCGGCTCGCTGCACCGGGCGGGCGGAGAAGCGCTGAAGCTGGTGGAGCGGGCGCGGGCGTCCGTCGCCGAATGGCTGGGCGCCAAACCGCAGGAAGTGGTGTTCACCTCCGGCGGTACGGAAAGCAACAACCTGGCCATCAAAGGCATCGTGGGCAGCGTCGGCAGGAAAAGCAAGCACGTCGTCACCTCGGCGGTGGAGCACGCTTCCGTGTACGAGTGCATCCGGCAGCTTGAGGAGACGGGGGTGGCGGTGACGGTGGTCCCGGTGGACGGGGACGGCCGCGTTTCCCCCGAGCGGGTGCGCGCGGCGGTGCGCGACGACACGGTGCTGGTCAGCATCATGCACGTGAACAACGAAACGGGGGCCGTCCAACCGATCCGCGATATCGGCGAGGCGCTTTCCGACTGCCCCCATGTGCGTTTCCACGTCGACGGCGTGCAGGCCGTCGGCAAGATTCCCGTCGCCTGGAAGGAATGGCGCGTCGACCTGTACACCGGGTCGGCCCATAAATTCCGCGGACCGAAGGGCGTCGGATTCCTGCTGGTCCGCGAAGGCGTCCGGCCGGCGCCGCTGAACGCCGGCGGCGGGCAGGAACACGGCCTGCGCAGCGGCACGCCCAACGTGCCCGGCATCGTCGCCGCCGCGCAGGCGCTCCGCCTCGCCATGGAGGGAGCGGAGGAACGGCGATCCCGCTGGCGGGCGCTGCGCAGGCGCATTCTGGACGGCATCCGGGAGATCCCGGAGCTGGTGTACAACGGCTCCGAGCGCGAGGAGTTCCAGGCGCCGCACATTGTCAACCTCTCGTATCCGGGCATGCGGCCGGAAGTGCTGGTGCACGTGCTGGAGAAAAACGGCGTCCTCGTGTCGACGCAATCGGCCTGCTCGTCGCGGAGCCTCAAGCCGAGCCGCGTGCTCAAGGCGATGGGGTTCGACGACGCGCGGGCGTCGGGCAGCATCCGCATCAGCATGGGAGACGAACATGACGAGGAGGCCGTCGGGCTGCTGCTGGAACGATTGAAAAACGCGGTGGCGGAGCTCAGGCCGCTCGCAAAAACGCGCTGAAACCGAAGGAGTTGGCCATGACTGAAGACTGGATCATCGTCCGCTTTGGGGAGATCACCGTCAAGGGGCGGAACCGCACCCGGTTCGAGGAGCTCATGCTGGCGCGGGTCAAGGAAGCCCTGGCCTCGTTCCGCTCCCTGACCTACGACAAGGCCTACGGACGCCTGTACATCCGCCTGAACGGGGAGTCCTTCGAGAGGGTGGCGGACCGGCTGAAGGACGTGTTCGGCATCGTGTCCTTCAGCCCGGCCATCCGGACGGCCAACGAGCTGTCCGCAATCCGCGAAGCGGCGCTTTCCGCCATGCGCGCCGTCGATCCGCCGCCGCGGACGTTCAAGGTGTCGGTCAAGCGGGCGTACAAATTGTTTCCCCACGATTCCCGGGAAATGAACCATCTCGTGGGCGCCCACGTGCTGCGGAACACTCCGAACCTCAAGGTGGACGTCCACCAGCCCGAAGTGGAACTCAAAGTGGAAATCCGCGAGGAAGGCACCTTCGTCCACTGCCGGAAGGTGCCCGCCGCCGGGGGCTTTCCCCTCGGCATGAACGGCAAGGCGATGTTGCTTTTGTCGGGGGGCATCGACAGTCCCGTGGCCGGCTGGATGATGATGCGCAAGGGGCTGGAGCTGGAAGCCGTCCATTTCCACAGCTATCCGTACACCAGCGAACAGTCGAAGGAAAAGGTGGTCGCCCTGGCCCAGCGGCTTGCCTATTACGGGGGACGCATCAGGCTTCACGTGGTGCCGTTCACCGAACTGCAGACACGCCTGGCCCGGACCGGCTACGAACATCTCATGATCACGATGATGCGCCGCGCCATGCTGCGCATCGCCGAACGGCTGGCGGAGAAAAGCGGGGCCCTCGCCCTGGTGACCGGCGAAAGCCTCGGCCAGGTGGCCAGCCAGACGCTGGCCAGCATGAACGTGATCGGCCGGGTGACGTCCCTGCCGGTGTTGCGCCCCCTCGTGGCAATGGACAAACTCGACATCATCCGCATGGCGGAGCGGATCGGCACCTACGAAACGTCCATTCTGCCCTACGAGGACTGCTGCACGCTGTTCGTGCCGAAATCGCCGGCGACAAATCCGAACCTGCGCATCGTGGAAAGGGCGGAGCGCCTCCTGGGCGACGAAATGGAGCGCCTGATCGCGGAAGCCGTGTCCGGCACGGAGACCATCGAGGTGACCGAAACGGAACGGTCCGACGCCGTGCGGGCGGGCGAGGAAAGATGGTTTTGACAATAAAAGAAACCGCGGGTGTTTCACTCGCGGTTTTCTTCTATAGCATAAGCCGGTTCCGGTTCTTTCTTGGCCTTGCGCGCCTTGGCTGTGTTCACCCACAGGCCGGCCACGATGACCAGCGCCACCACCGCAATGGTAAACGGCCAGGTGACCATCGGATTGTGGTGGTGCAGGAACGCCAGCCGTTCTTCCTCGAGCAGCATCTCGGCGGCGGTGTAGGCCAGGAGGCCGCCGCCCAGATAGATGATCCAGGGAAACCGTCTGAGCAGGGCGAGGAACAGGGTGCTGCCCCAGATGACGATGGGGATGCTGATGAGAAGACCGAAGACGATGAGCCACATGTTTCCTTTGGCCATGCCGGCGATGGCGAGGACGTTGTCCAGGCCCATGGCGGCGTCCGCCACGACGATGGTGCGGACGGCGGCGCCCAGCGAAGAGTTGGCTTTGACTTCCCCGTGCTTTTTGTCCTCATCTTCCACCAGCAGCCGGAACGAAATCCACAGCAGGACCAGGCCGCCGATGGCCAGCAGATAGGGGATCCGCAGCAGATACATGATGAGGATTGTCGAGACGATGCGAACCAGGATGGCACCCGCCATGCCCCAGAAAATGGCTTTTTTCTGCAGCTCCTTGGGCAGGTTCCGGGACGCCATCGCGATGACCAGCGCGTTGTCCCCGCTTAGCAGAAGGTTGATGAAGAAGATTCCTGCGAGTGCAGACCAGAATTCCACTGAAAAAAAGTCCAACACTGACCCTCCCAAGTGTCCATTCTATTGGTTATACGGGCAAAAGGGAAGAGAGATTCGAAAATTTGACGACTTTTTTTCCGCATATTCGCACCGGCTTGTACATACATATCGGCCAAGGGAGGTGCGGACATGGCGGAAACCGGCGGCCTGCTTGCGTTTGCGGAGATCGTCCTGTTCAACCTGCTGCTGAGCGGGGACAACGCCCTCGTCATCGCCATGGCGGCGCAAAAGCTGCCGACGCGAGACCGCAAACGGGTGATCTGGTGGGGAAGCGGCGCCGCCGTGGTCTTGCGTCTCGCGCTCACCGCCGGTGCCGCCGCGCTGCTCGGGACACCGTATTTGCCGACTCTGGGAGCGGCGCTGCTTTTTGTGGTCGCTTTGCAGCTGCTCAGAGGCAGCCGGAAGGATCGGCCCCACGGCGGCCCGCCCCAGGCTTCCGCCACGCTGGGCGGCGCCGTCGGAACGGTGGTAACCGCCGATCTGGTGATGAGCCTCGACAACGTGCTGGCCGTCGCCGCCGTCGCGCGGGACAATCTGCTGTTGCTGTTCGCGGGCGTGGCCGTCGGCATTCCGCTGGTCATCTGGGGAAGCGCCGCGCTGATCCGCCTGCTGGACCGATTGCCATGGCTGATGGTGGTCGGCGGCGCGCTCCTTGCGTATGCGGCGGGGGATCTCGCCGTGGACGACCCCGCCTGGCAATCGTGGATTGCGACGCTTCCGGAGCCGTGGGTGGCCGCCGCACCGTCCCTGGCCGCCGCCCTGCTCATCGCCGTCGCATTGCCATGGCGGAGGCGGGATTGAAGGTGTGCGGCAGGGTTTGAAGTCATATTAGGCGCAAAGGCCCACACCGTGACCAAAGTCGCAAGCCCTTGCGGGAACTGGTTTTTTCCCCCAAATTCCTATACACTAGATATCAAATGGTTCCGGGGGAGTCTTTTCGGCATGAACAGGCAGTCGTATTCCATAGGCATTTTCATCCTGATCGCGGGATTCGTCATTCTTCTCGGCAAGCTTGGCGTGTTCACCGTATTGGGCGCCATGTTCTGGCCGCTGTTCATCCTGGTGCCGGGGATTCTGCTGCACGTCCTGGTGTTCGGCAGGGTTATCCCCGCCGTTGCCCTCATTCCCGCCGGGATTTTGACCGTCGTGTCCATTTTGCTCCTGATCGGGAACTGGTTCGGCTGGAAGCCGATGAAATATTTGTGGCCGTTCTTTCTGCTGGCGGTCGCCGTCGGGTTGTACGAATACCATCTGTTCGGAAACGTGCGGTCGCGTTACCTTTGGCTGGCGTCGGTTCTGCTGGCGTGCTTGTCCCTGTTGCTGTTCGGGGTGACGCTGCTTTGGACGTGGGGCGCCTACGTGCTGGCCGCTGCGTTGATCGCGCTGGGCAGCTGGCTTGTCGTCCGAAAGCCCCGTTTGTGGTGACGTTTTTTAAGGTGCGACCGGAGAGCAGGTCTTATCGAGGGAATTGCTGCAACGCGGACGCATCCATGCACGCGATGTTTGCGGCCGAATATTTGGTCGGTTTCCATTTTACGGACACCCGGCCGGCTTGCGGAGTTCCTTCGTCCCGCCAAGGCGAAAGGCCCGGGTGAAGCTCTCCGCCTTTTGAAATCGGCCGGTTTCTGGCTTATAATGAAATGGATGCAGACAAACGTCGACAGACCGTCGACGTTTTGCGCGTGAATGAAGACGGCGCCGCGGGAGAGAACCGACCATGCAGCAATGGTTGCACGACCATCCGCTTGTTTCTTACCTTATCATCCTTGTCCTGTCCGTCTACATTTTCAACAACGTGTTTCGGGCGGGACGGATGCCGTTCCTGAAAGAAGTGTTCCTGTACATATTCATGGCTGCCGGCGCTTGGCTGCTTTGGATCCTGCAGCATGACCGGCTCCCGATCGTCCCCATTCTGGGCGGAGCCGCCGTCGCCGTGCTGCTGGTGCAAATCCGCCGGCGGATGGCGGCCGGAAACCGCGGCGCCGGCGTCCCCGGGGAGAAGCGGGACGGAGGGGACGCGGAAGGCGCAAAAAACGAAGGCGGCGCCGTAAAGCCGGAAGATGAGGCCCTTGCGGCAAACGGTGAAGAAACCGGCAAAACGGCGAATCCGGAAACCGACCGCGCATGAAACGGACGGCAAGGAACGGCGGGAAGCCGGCAATCCGGGTGCAGGCAGGCCGCAGGAACGGCCCCGCGATCGGCAAAGCCCGCTCGTACACCGCGGCCTGAGAGGAGCGGGAAACGATGCGTCTGACGGACGCCCTGTTTTATTGGCTGCAGCTTCGGCTGCTGGCCGACGCGCGCCCCGGCGACGAAGCGGCGAGGGAATCCCTCGCCTGGTTTGCGCGGGTGCTTGCCGAGGACCACGGCCTGGCGTCGTTTGAAATCACGGCGATGGACGGAAACAAGATCCATATGACATACACGGTCCGCGGCGAGGCGCCCCGAACCGTCTGGTTCGACCGGGAGGCAGCCGAACAACTGACGCGCGACCTGTACCCGGATTGACGCAAAATCGCCCTGGGCGGACAGATCTGCCCGGGACCAGGGCCGCACGAGGTGAAGGCATGAGTCAGGAATCCGCTCTGCCGCCGAGGTCCGCGCGCCTGGGCGGCAAGAAAAATCGCCGGACAAGGCGCCGCTGGCTGATTTGGTCTCTTCTTGCGATTTGTACGGCAACGGCGGTTTTCGCCGCATATTATATATCCACCATTTTTCACGAAGCCGCCCAGGCGCTGGACGACGTGGCGTTGCCGGAATTGCCGGGCGTCGTCCCTTCCGAACGGACCACCGTGGCGAAAGAGGACCGCGCCCAGGTCAAGCCGCTGGGGATGCTGCTCCTCGGCCTCGACTATCGAAAAGCCACGGGGTCCATGAACACCGACGTGATCATGGTGGCGACCATGAATCCCAAGACGGACACCGCCACCGTGGTGACCATTCCGCGCGACTCGCTCCTCGAAGTGCCGGGTTACGCCAATTCCAAGGTCAACGAGAAATACGCCCGCTTTCTGCAAAGCGCCCGCAACAGCAAGAAGCTGCAGGGAGAAGCCGCACAGATCGAAGCCCTGGAGCAGATGCGGACGTTCCTGTCGGCCTACTTCGGCATTGACATCCGGTACGGTGTCATCATCGATTTCCAGGGCTTCATCGACGTCGTGGACGCGCTCGGCGGCGTGCGCCTCTATGTCGACCAGGACATGCGCTACGTGGACACCGCCGACGGCACGAACATCGATCTGCGAAAAGGCGAACAGGTGCTGGACGGCAAGCAGGCCCTCGATTTCGTCCGATACCGCAAGTCCAACAACGGCACGCGGGAATCCAGCGACTTCGAACGGAACGAGCGGCAGGCCCGTGTACTCAAGGCGGTGTTCGACAAGCTGAAATCGCTGGGCGGCATCGCCAAGCTGAACGATATCATCCGCGCGGTCGGCGACAACGTGCAAACCGACATCCCGAAGGCGCAGATCACCAACCTGATTCAAACCTATTACGACATCAACCCCTCCAACATCCGGTTTGTCCATCTGGAGGGGAATTGGAAAAGTCCGTACGTTTACGTGGACCAGGAAAGTTTCCAGCGGGCCAAACGGGCGCTGGAAGAGGAAATGCGGCCCGACGGCCGGCCCGCGGGCGCGGAGAACGGCGCGGTTTCCGCCGCGGCCGCTCCCTGATCCGGACTTGCAGGACCATGCGCCCCGGGTGCGACAATATTCTTTATCGAGGTGGAAGACCATGCCGAAAACGGAACCGATGACCGAATTGCCGGAGTCCATGTTTCAGGTGCTCCAGAAGGAAACCTTTGTCCTGCTGCACACCCGGGACGCCGAAACGGGCGGGCCGACATCCAGCTCCATTTCCTGGATTTACGCCGTGGATCCGCGCAGGCTCCGCTTCGCGGTGGACGCCCGGTCGCGGCTGGTAGGCAACCTGAAAGCCCATCCGGAAGTCTGCTTCACGCTGTTCGGAGACAACAAGGTTTACGCCGTGTACGGGGATGCCGAAGTATGGACGGAACGTCTGGAAGGCGTGCCGTTTGCGCTGGCCGGCATCGACGTGGCCATCCGCGAAGTCCGGGACGCGATGTTCTACGGCGCAAGGCTCACATCCCTGCCGGAATACGAGAAGATTTACGACAAAAGGGCGGCGGATCGCCTGGACCAGCAGGTGTTCGAAGCCCTGCGAAAAAGCCGGTAAACCGGCCGGGCCCCGGGGCCCGGCCTTCATCGTTTCCGGCGCCGCGAGGGACGGCTTCGGATCCCCGGCGCACGGCGGTATCCGGGCTTCAACCCCGATGTCCGCTCCGGCTGGCGGCGCTTGCGCCGTCGTTTTCCTGCTGCGCCTGTTCCGGATCCTTCCGCGGCGCCGCGCCTCCCGGAAACTGCGGTATGAGCCTGCCGACGATGTCGGCCAGCTCCTCGGCGAACCCGGCGATCGGACGCCCCTGCCGGATGTCGTCGCGGATTTCGCGAATCCGCTGCGCCAGGTCGATGTCGGCCGTGACGACGGCCCTCGCTCCGTCAGGGTCCTTGCGGAGCGCTTCGGCCACGGAATATTTGATCGTTCCCACGCGGGAGCGGTCCAGATTCTCCTCGACGTCCACGCCGACGATGGCGTAATTGCCGAAAATGACGCAGTTGGCGTCGCGCACGCCGGCGACGCTTTCGGCCAGCGCTTCGAGCCGCGCGGCGGTATCCCGGATATCCGTCTCCCGAAGCTCCGCGTCCGGAGCGGCGGGCAACTCCTGAGCCTGCGGACTCGGCGCCGGTTCCTGGCGGGCGGTGCATCCGGCTGCCGCCAGCGCACACGCGGCGAGCAGCGCCAGGACCGCCGGGAGGCGTTGGTGTTTTCGGGCCATTTTTCGCTGCACCTCCGTGACTGGATGTACCGTTAGTGTGGCCGTCCGCCCGCGAATCCATGCCGGACGCGCAAGGGGGCATCTTTGCCCGTGGCGGAAAATGGAGTATGATAAAGGAAACATGACGGGGAAATCAGTACCACGTTTACTACGCGGAGCCAACAAGGGGATGTCCATGACGGGGCGCAGGTTCATCCGGACGATGCTGCTGATCGGTCTGCTGGCGGTTTTTGTCTTTTTGTGGATGAGCGATCCGTCGGAAGTGGCACAGCCCCCCGTTCCGACCGCGACCATGGCCGTGAGCCGCACCGAGGACCAGCCCGCCGCAAAGGAAGAAAGCGCATTCATCAAAGTGGCTCTGGCGGTGGACCCGGAGGAACTTTCATCGTTCGAGGAGATCAACAAGCGGTTCCATCTCCAGCATCCGGCGTTCGGGGCGGAACTGGTCCGCCTGGAACCGGAGGACACGCCCGCGGATGGGGACGTCTACGGGGATGTGCTGCGGATGGCCGACGTGCTGCTGCTTCCCGGCGAAGCGGTGCTTTCCTTCGCCGTAAACGGCCTGATTTTGCCCGTGGACGACCTGCTCGTCGGCGACGCGACGGCCCAGCCCTTCTTCGAGGCGGTGATGTCCGGCGTCCGGTGGAACGGGCTCGTTTGGGGCGTGCCTTACGACATGGACCCCTATGTCCTGCTGTGGAACCTGGAAGTGCTGGGGGAACTGGCGCAGGCATTGGCGGATTCGGGCGCGGAGGACCTTGGAGCGCGGGGGGCGGACGGCGCTTTTCCGCCGGCGGACGGCGGACAAGCCGTGCGGATCGGCTGGGAAGCGTGGAAAAAGCTCCCGGAAGCGCTGGAAGGGATGGAAAACGGCGACTTGGCCCCGGATCGGGAGGAAAACGGCAAATATTTGCTGGCGCTCGATCCCGCCGAACCCGGTGCGTGGCTGGCCTGGTTCGGGACGGCCACCGGCCTGCGGGCCGATCTGCCCCTCGGCGCGGCGGATGAAGCGGAGGAAGTGCGGGAGGCGCTGGAATGGCTGGGAAATTGGGGCGGGCGCGTGCTGGCGGCTCCGGGCGGGGACGTTCTTGCGGCGGTCCGGGACGGCCGGGCCGCGGCCGCGGCGGTACCCCACTCGGCGGCGCTTCGCGCCGTTGAAGAATCCGGCTCCGGCCTGCTGGCCGTCGACCGTTCGGGGTGGAACGCGCCCTTCGCGTGGTCGCGCGTCCGCAGCCTGGTCATTCTGTCGGGGACCGGGAACGAGGAGGCTGCCCGCGCGTGGGTCGCGGCGGCGACGGACCCCGAACAACAGCGGCGCCATCACGCCAGGACGGGTAAACTTCCGGTCAGCCGCGCCCTGCTGCAGACGGCTTTGCCTGCCCACTCCGCGCTCGGCCAGGCGTCCGCGGGCGCGTTTCCCCATGCGCCGTCGCCGGAGTTCGGGCCGCAGCTGCCGGAACGCCTGCGCCAGCTGGCAGAAGGATGGGGAAAGATCGCCGCGGGCCAGTGGAGCGCGGAAGACTGGTTCGGGCTCACAAGGTGACGCGCAATCCGATTTCCAGAACGCCGTCTTTCAGCACAGCGCTTTCGGCGCTGACAAAGGGCAGCATTTCCTGCGGATACATGCCGATATCGAACTCCCGTTCCAGATCCGCCCGGGTCGTGTCCGGGAGTTCAAATCCGTTGAACGTCAGCCTGTCAAAATGGAAACGGATGGCGTTCAACGGTTCCTGTTCCACCGTGTAGTGCCCCTCTACGAGGATTTCCATCGATTCGACCTTGCCTTCGATGGTCAGTTTGCCTTCGGAGAAGCGGAATTCGATGTTTTTGAACCGCTCGTCCCGGCTGCGCAGGAACTCGTTCATCTGGTCGTCGGTCAGGCGGGCGACGATGCGCAGGCCCTTGAACTCGACGGCGCCGGGCTGTTCCTGGAGCCAGGCGGGCAGTTCGCTCATCGCTTTCGAGAGGGCGTCGAAATATTCCCGGACAAGCGGCAGGCCGCCCGTCTGCCAGGACGTCTGGATCTCCCGGATGAGTTCGGCCACCTCCTGCGCGTCTTCCCGCTGCGCCAGGGCTTCGTCCACCTCCCGCTGCACGCGGAGCAGCCGTTCCCGCTGCGTCTGCAGGGCGAGTTCGACCTCGGCGAGCTCTTTTTCATAAGCTTCCAGCCGGCCGCGTTCCTCCTGGAGGTTCCGGTAGGTTTCCGCGTGGGCGAGCAGGATTTCCCGGTCCGAACGAAAAATGAATTCCGCCATTTCCCACAGGCGAAGGAAATCCGACAGTGAACCCGCCGAAAGGAAAGCATGCCAGAGCAGCAGTTTGTCGCCCATATAGTAAGCGCGGAGCACCCGTCCCGCTTTTTCCCGCTGCCGTTCGATGGCGATTTCCAGCTCGCCGATGCGCTTTTCGATCTCCCCGAGTCCGGCCAGCGTCTGTTCCCGAATGGCGCCGATCCGTTCGATTTCCCGGTCCAGTTCGGTGAGCGTCAGGCTTTTTTCGAGGAGCTGGCGCAAATCCTCGTCATATGGCTGGGCGTACACCGGAACGGGGGTTGCGGGGCGAAGCAGCAGCAGGGCCAGCACCAAAGCGGCGAACGGGACGGCCACGGCCGCCAGCATCCGCATCGGGCCGGCGAAGGCTCCGGAAGTCGTCGCGGCAGATTGAAACCGGGAAATTCGCATGCGCTGCACCGGATTTGAGCCCCCTTCTGTTTTATCATAACATAATGCATATGTGTGAAGGAGGAGGATATGGTGACGAAGCGGCCCAATTCCGCGCGTTCCCGCTCCGGGCTTCCCGGGCCGCGGCCGGAAACGCCCCTGGCCGCCGTGATCCGGGACGAGGTGCTGGCCAGTCCGCGCACCGGCGTCGCGCCGGACGGAACGCCGTGCCGGTGCGTTCTGTTCCGCGATTACATGGCCCTTTGCCTGTACCATCCCGTTTACGGATACTACCGCAGCGGACCTGCGAGGATCGGGCGCGGAGGCGATTTCTACACCGCGCCGATGGTCGGGGACGTCATGGGCCGCGTCCTGGCATTGTATGCGCACCGGATGGCCGGGGAACGCTTTGGCCCGCAGACGGACGTGGACGTGGTCGACTGGGGCGGCGGAACCGGGCGCCTGGCGGCGGCCATGCTGGACGCCTGGGAAGAGATGGGGGTCGCGCGATTCCGGATGACGGTGGCGGAAGGCCATCCGGTCCACCGGCGCCTGGCGGAGGAGGCGCTGGCCGGGCGGCTGCGGGCGGGCACGGCGAGGGTGATCGGCGCGGAGGAAGCCGACGCGGCCGACTGGAGCCGCCGTCCCGTGGTCATCGTCGCCAACGAGCTGCTTGACGCCTTTCCCGTACGGCGTCTCGTGCGCGCAGGGGGTATGCTCCGCGAGTGGGGGGTGCGCTGGGACGAGGAGAATGCGCGCCCGGCGCCATGTCTGACGGATTGCGACGACGAAGCCCTCAGGGCCTGGCTGGAAGACGGCGCGCGGCTAGTGGAGGGGCAGACGGCGGAAGTCTGCCCGGATGCGGAAGAGTGGCTGAGGCGCCTGACCGCCCGGCTGGGCGACGCCCTGCTGATCCTCATCGACTACGGGGACGAAACGGATGAGCTGCTCGCGCCCTACCGGATGGACGGCACCCTCGTCTGCTACCGTCGGCATACGGTCAACGACGACCCCTATGCCGCGCCGGGGGAGCAGGACATCACGGCCCACGTCAATTTTACCCGCATCCGCGGCGTCCTGGCGAAAACGGGCTGGGAAGAGCTGTGGCGGGGCACGCAGAAAGCGTTTCTGGCGGAACACGGCGCGCTCGGACTGCTTCGGGGACACGCCTTCACCGATCCCTTTCATCCGGTGGCGCGCCGGAACCGGGCGGTGGCTTCGCTAATCATCGGCGACGGGATGAGCGAGGTGTTCAAGGTGAACGTGTTCGGCCTCCGCTCCGGCGGGGCAATGGAGAACCGGGCGCGGGAGAAGGCATGAAAAAAGGCCGCCTCCCCGGCCTTCTGCGGCCGGGAGACAGCCCTTCCCGTCGTGCAACGATATAACGATACGCAGGCGAAGCGAAAATCCGGTCAGACCGGATTTTTCATTTCGAATACCATCCAGTAGGTGAGCCCAAGGAACGTCACGATCATGTACGCCCAGAACGTGTAAAGGTACGTCCGCTCGGTGAGCTTCAGGTAGCCGAGCAGGAAAAAGAACGCCGTCTGAAAGAAGAACAGCAGCGAAAACTCGTACATGTTGCCCGCAAACGCCATGAGGGCGATCACCAGCGTGAAAAAGCCGAGCACCCGGAACATGCGCGCCACGTCTATTCCTCCTCCGCATTGCCCCGCGTCAAATCCGCGTCATGCCGAATGTTGCCGTAACACGTGTTATTATAACCTTTGCCCCTGCAGACTGTAAACGGCAAGAAGTGACGAAATCGCAAACTTTTCTTTCCGCCGTCCGGACTTAGGGTGGCCGGAGCAACGCCGGAACATGCGCCCCGCGTCCTGTGGAAGGCCGCCGGGCCGTGTCGTCCCTTCGCGCAGCGTCGCCGAAACATGGGGTCCCTCCCCGCGCAGTTCCTTCCCGCCGCTGTCCTTCCCCGCGAAGCGCCGCCGCTCTCCCCGCGTCTTTCCGCAGACCGTGCCCGGCAGGTATAGCCGCCGCAAAAATGGTTATACATAGTGATATGCGATAGATTCTATGAACTCTATCATGCGCATAGAAATGGAACAGGAAATGCGGATTTCACGGACCGGGGAGGTTTGGACAGCATGCCTGCGGTAAGACAGGATGCGTGGACGCCGGATGACGATCTGATTTTGGCCGAAGTGACGCTTCGCCATATACGGGAAGGAAGCACGCAGCTGGCGGCGTTCGAGGAGGTCGGCAAGCGCATCGGACGCACCAGCGCGGCCTGCGGCTTCCGGTGGAACAGCTGCGTCCGCAAACGGTACGAGGAAGCGATCGCCCTCGCCAAGCAGCAGCGCCAGAAGCGCAATTATCTGAAAAAGCAGGGGCTGGCGGCGCTGGCCGAAGGGGAAGGCGAAGCGGGAGGCGACGAAGCCGGGGCGGGCGGAATGCCGTCCTCCGGCGCGATGCCGCTGGACGCGATCATCCGCCATTTGCGGCACTGGAAGAACAGCGTTCACGAGTTCAGCCGGCAAAACCGCCAATATGAGAAACTGCTGAAAGAAAAAGAGGAGCAAATCGCCAAACTGAAAGAGGAAAACGAGAGGCTGGCCCGCCGGATCAGCGAGGCGGAAGCGGAACCCCGCCTGGACCTGGACAGCGACGACTACAAAGCGCTCCTCCGGCTGATGGACCGCGCCAGAAAACTGGCCGTTCTGGCCGAAGCGGATTCGTCGGCGGAAGACAAAAACCCGTTCCGGATGGACGAAAGCGGCAATCTCGAACGGGTCGAATGAAGCCGGGGCGCAAGCGCCTTCGGGCCGCCGCCGGCAGGATTCCGTCCGCGCGTCAACGCGCGGACTTTTTTTGTGCCGGTCGGGGCCTTTTTCGACGGAACCTGAATCGAAGGACCCAATTCCAGGCAGGAATTTGGGCGGAAATGTCGAATGTGGATGGAGGAAAGGATATGGCGGAAGCGAACGGGAACGCCGGGAGGGGAGTGATGGCGCATGGCGGCGGTGTGGAATGTCCTGGTGCATGCTTACGCCGTTTTCGCCGTCGCGCCTCCCGTTACGTTTGCGCTGGTGCTCGCCGTGGCGCGCTGGCGGACGGGCGACGTCAAACGTTCCGTCCGGGCGGCCATGGATGTCACGACCGCGTTCCTGATCGGCGCCGTGGCCATGCTGATCAACAGCCTGACGGGTTCGCGGTTCGGCCTGTATCTGATCCTTCTGATCATGCTTGTCGGCGCAGGGTTGATGGGGGGCGCCCAGGCCCGCATGCGCGGCGAGGTGGACGGCCGGCGGCTGGCGCGCGCCGTGTGGCGGATTTCGTTTCTGGCGCTCAGCGTGCTCTACATCGTGCTGATGATCGCCTACCTGATCGCCTATCCCGGTTCCCGCGGGTGAAGGCGGCGTCCGTTTCCGCGGCCTTGCCCGCGGTTTTTTTTGCTTTTGACGGATGGGATTTCCGGCTGGTACAATCGGTTCATGAACGATGCCGAGAACGATGGCGAGAACGATGGCGAGAAGCGGGGGACGAACGCCCATGAAGGTGATGCCGTTGAACGGGCCGGCCGGGGATGCGCTTGGGGAACGCTTCCGTCGGGGCGATCCGGACACCTGCGCCCTGTTCGGTTCCCATCCCTCGCGGTCGGACGACTGGCGCCGGCGGGCGGCCCGCCTGGACGAGACCGCGGCGATGCGGGCGGACCGGACGCGCCTTGTGTCCGCCTTGAAGACGGCCTGCGCGCGTCACTCTTTCGGGGCGGCCGCCGAACCGGCCCTTCGCAAGCTGGAGCGGCCCGACTGTCTGGTCGTGGTCGGCGGCCAACAGGCGGGACTGTTCGGAGGTCCGCTGCTCGTCTTTTACAAGGCGCTGGCGGTGATCCGCGCGGCGGCCCGGGCCGAGCGGATGCTCGGCCGGCCGGTGGTGCCCGTGTTCTGGATCGCGGGGGAGGACCACGATTTTGCCGAAGCGAACGAGACGCACGTTTTGGCGCCGGACGGCGCGGTGCGCCAGATCCGCCTGGAAGGCGTGGCCGGCGGAAGACACGCGGTAAGCCGGACGCCCGTTCCGGCGGCGGCGTGGGAAAATGCGCTGGACCGCCTGGCGCATGCGCTGCCCGACTCCGAACACAAGCCTTCCCTGCTTGCCGGGCTAAGGGAAACGGTCGCCGACGCGCCGACGCTGACCGTGGCGTTCGCCCGTCTGCTGGACGCGTGGCTGGGCGGCGAAGGACTGCTTGTCATGGATGCCGACGACCCGGAGATTCGCCGTCTGGAGGGGTCCTTTTTCCGGGAGCTTGTAGAGCGCAACGATGAGCTGGCGGAAGCCCTGGCGGAGGGAGAAAGGCGCGTGCGCGCCCTCGGCTATCATCCGCAGGCGGAGACGCCGCCGGACGGCGCGCATCTGTTTGTGCACCATGATATGGGCCGGCTGCTGCTTTACCGCCGGGGCGGCTCTTTCTCGGACCGCAGGGGATTTTTCCGGGCGGAACGGGCGGAGCTTGCGTCCATGGCAGAGAAGGAACCCGAACGGTTCAGCACGGGGGCGTTGTCCCGCCCGCTGATGCAGGACTTTTTGCTGCCGGTGCTGGCGACGGTGCTGGGACCCGCGGAGATCGCCTACTGGGGGCAGCTGGGTCCGGCCTTTTCCCGGTTTGGCATCGGCATGCCGGTGATCGTTCCGCGTCCGTCCTTCACCTTCCTCGAACCTTGGACGGAATCGCTGCTTCAGCAGCTGGGGCTTGCCCCGGAAGAGGCGATTTGGCGGTGGGAGGAGCGGCGCGCGGCGTGGCTCGAAGCCCGGGAGGAGAAGGGCTGGGATGAACGGTTCCGGGCCGTCCGGGAAGGCGTCGCCGCCTTGTATGAACCGCTCCTCAAAGCGCTCGCCGAAGCCGAGCGGGGCCTTGGCGACCTGGGGCGGAAAAACCTGGACCGCATCATGGAACAGATCGCCTATCTGGAACAGAAAACCCGGGAGGCGTCCTTGCGACGGCACGATGCGTCGCTTCGCCGGTGGGACCGCGTGCGCGCCGCGCTGTGCCCCATGGGCCGGCCCCAGGAGCGCGTGCTGGGCACGATCCATTTTCTGAACGGTTACGGTCCCTCCTGGATCGGCGCCTGGTCGGGAACGGAACTCGCCGCCGAAACCGGCCGCTTTTTGGCCAGATACGAGGCGGCTGTCAGGGAGGCTTGCCAACTTGGATCAAGTGAAAAATAAGGGGATCATCCGGGATCCGTCTCTCGCCCCGGAAGGAAAGCTGAAAATCGAATGGGCGCAGGCGCACATGCCGGTGCTCGCCCGCATTCGGGAACGATTCGCGAAGGAACGACCCTTCGAGGGGCTTCGCGTGGCCATGGCGCTCCATGTGGAGGCCAAAACCGCCTGTCTCGTCCGCACGCTCATGGCCGGGGGCGCCGAGGTGGCCATCGCCGGATGCAATCCCCTTTCCACGCAGGATGACGTGGCCGCGGCGCTGCTGGAAGAAGGCGCGGCGGTGTTCGCCAAACGCGGCGTGGACGCGCGGGAATACGAGGAGCTTCTCGTCAGGACGCTGGAAACGAAACCGGATCTCATCATCGACGACGGCGGGGACCTGGTGACGATTCTGCACACCTCGCGGCGGGACTTGCTGGACACCGTGCGCGGCGGCGCGGAGGAAACGACCACCGGCATCCACCGCCTGCGGGCGATGGAACGGGAGGGCGCCCTGCGGTTTCCGATGGTCAACGTCAACGGGGCGAGGTGCAAGCACCTGTTCGACAACCGGTACGGCACCGGCCAGTCGGTATGGGACGGCATCAACCGCGCCACCAACCTGGTCGTAGCCGGCAAGACGGTGGTCGTGGGCGGCTACGGATGGTGCGGCAGAGGGGTGGCCATGCGGGCCAAGGGCCTCGGCGCGAAGGTTATCGTTACCGAAGTGGACCCGGTCCGCGCCATCGAAGCCCACATGGACGGCTTCACCGTCATGCCGATGAAGGAAGCCGCCGCCGTCGGGGATTACTTCGTGACGGTATCCGGCAACCGGGACGTCCTGCGCCGCGAGCACTTCGAACGGATGAAGGACGGCGCCATTCTGGCCAACGCCGGCCACTTCGATGTGGAAATCAACGTGCGGGAACTGGCCGCCATGGCGGTTTCCCGCCAGCGGGTTCGCCGCGATGTGGAGGCGTTGAACTTGCCGGACGGACGCACGCTGTACCTTCTGGCCGAAGGCCGGCTTGTGAACCTGGCCGCCGGCGACGGGCATCCCGCCGAAATCATGGACATGTCCTTCGCCTTGCAGGCACTGGCCTTGCGCTTCGTGGGCGAAAGGCACGCCGAATTGGGCGGCCGCGTGGTGGACCTGCCCCGCGAACTGGACGAACAGGTGGCGAGAATCAAGCTGGAGGCCATGGGCATCGCCATCGACGACCTCAGCGAAGAGCAGCGGGAATACCTGGACAGCTGGAGCGCGGGCTGAAGGGCGGCGCTGCGGCTGTCCGCGGCGACCGCGCAGTCCGCAAAGTCTGCAACGTCTGGGATGTTCGCGTTCTGAACGGTTAGTTAACTGCATAAAATAATTTTTCTAAAATCCTGCTCTTGCGGCAGGATTTTTGTTTTTTTGGGCGAATATAAGGTCATATGTGGGTAGAAGTGGGGGAAAGTGGTGGACGATGGGGGAGGTGAAGAGGGCCGATGTTTTTGGGGGAATACCAGCACACCATCGACGAGAAAGGCCGGATCATTATCCCCGCCAAATTCCGCGAGGCCCTCGGCACCGAATTCGTCGTCACCCGCGGGCTGGACAGCTGCCTGTTCGTCTACCCGATGGAAGAATGGAGGAATCTGGAACAACGGCTGAAGTCGCTGCCCATGATGAAGTCCGACGCCCGCGCCTTCGCGCGCCTGTTCTTTTCGGGAGCTTCCGTATGCGAGTGGGACAGGCAGGGCAGAATCAACGTGCCGGCGCATCTCAGGGAATACGCCCGGCTGGAGAAGGACTGCGTCGTCATCGGCGTGTCGAACCGTGTGGAAATTTGGGACAGGGCGACGTGGGATTCGTATACGGCCGGGGCCCAGGCGTCGTTTGGAGAAATTGCGGAAAAACTCGTGGATTTCGACTTCAACTTCTGACGGACCACTTTCGATACGGTTTTGCATTCGGAGGCCGGCATGGCACATCACGTAACGGTGCTCGGGAAAGAGGCGGTGGACGGCCTGAACGTGCGCCCGGACGGACTGTATGTGGATTGCACCGTCGGCGCGGGAGGCCACAGCGAGCTGATCGCCTCCCGGCTGGGCCCGCGCGGCCGATTGATCGGACTCGACCGGGACGAGCGGGCGCTCGACCTCGCCCGCGCGCGGCTTGACCGCTTTGACGGCGCGGTCACCCTGGTGAAAAGCGATTTCCGCCGTCTGGCCGAGGCGCTGCGCCGCGCGGGCGCGACGCAGGAAGACGGCCGGCCGGTGGCCGACGGCATTCTGTTCGATCTGGGCGTGTCCAGCATGCAGCTGGACGAGGCGGAGCGCGGCTTCAGCTACAACCTCGACGCGCCCCTCGACATGCGGATGGACCGGTCGCAGCCGTTGACCGCCCGCGACATTGTCAACGGGTGGGACGAGGACGAGCTGGCCGCCGTCATCCGCAATTACGGCGAGGAACGATACGCCCGGGCCATCGCCCGGCGCATCGTCCGCGAGCGCCGGCGGGGACCGATCGAGACGACGGGGCGGCTGGCCGAAATCGTCAAGGAAGCCATCCCCGCGGCGGCGAGGAGATCCGGACCGCATCCGGCGAAGCGGACTTTCCAGGCGATCCGGATCGCCGTCAACGACGAGCTCGGCGCGCTGCGGGACGGGCTGGAGCAGGCGATCGGGTGCCTTGCGCCCGGCGGCAGAATCGCGGTTATCACCTTCCATTCGCTGGAAGATCGCATCGTCAAGGAAACTTTTGCGAAGGAGGCGGCCGCCTGCCGCTGCCCGCCGGATTTTCCGGTCTGCGTGTGCGGCGGCGGACAGGGCAGGCTCCGCCTTGTGCATCGAAAACCCGTCGTGCCTTCCGGGGAGGAGTTGGAGGCCAATCCGAGGGCCCGTTCGGCGAAGCTGAGGGTGGCGGAAAAGCGGGAAAGCGGCCGGCCGCCGGAGGCGCCGGGACGGTAAACGACGGAACCATGGGAAGGGAAACCGGAGGGGGAACCGACATGAAATATTACGGCAATCTGGCGCTCCAGCCCGAACGGGCGGGCGAAAGCGCCCAGCAGCAGCGGGGCGCGGTCCGCAGGACGCGGCGGCGCACGCTGCCCGTCGGCGAAAAGCTGCTCTACTTGCTGACCGTCGCGCTGCTCGTGGCGGTGGCCGGCGTGGTCATTTACCGGTATGCGGAAATCTACCAGATGAACCGCACCATCCAGGAGTACAGGCTGGAACACGACAAGATGATGACGCAGGTGAAGGAACTGCAGCGGGAGGTGGAGCGGCTGAAGGACCCGAGCCGCATCGCGGAAGAAGCTTCCCGGCAAGGGTTCATCCGGATCGATTCGCGGGGAATCGCCGTCGTGACCGATTCCAACCGGACCGACCGCGTCGCCATGGCCATGCGTCCCTGAGCGGGACGACGGAGACGGGCGAAACGCGGTCTTCAGCCGTTTTTCGCACAAAGAGGATGATGCGCATGACCCGGAGGGTGAAAAAAAGATCGCTGTTCCTCGGAGGGTTCATGACCCTCTTTTTTGTCGGTTTGCTGGTCCGGGTGTACTGGGTTCAGGTGGTGAACGCCGATTTTTGGGCCGATCAGGCGCGGCGGACCTGGATCACCAGCGACACGATTCCGCAGGAGCGCGGCGTGATCCGGGATCGCATGGGCAGGGTGCTGGTGGATGACGCCTCCGCATATACGGTGGCGATCGGACCGGATACGCTGGACAAGCTGGAGAAGGAATTTCCCTCCCTCGGCATCACCGAGCGGATTGTGGCCGAACTGCACGACGTCCTGGGCAAGCCGGTTCCGGATCTTCGCAGGCTGGTCACCAAGCGCAACGACAAGGGCGAGCTGTATCAGCAGGTGGAAGTCCGAAGCGAAGGCTGGAAAGTGGACCGGGAGATCTACGAGCATCTTTCCTCCTTTCGCGAGCATTTGCGCCAGCTGACCGGACAGCAGAACGTCGGCCTTTATTTTCTGGAAGATCGGAAGCGGTATTTTCCCAACGGGTCCCTCGCGGCGCATGTGCTTGGATATGAGAACAAGGAAGGCCGGGGAATCGGGGGGATCCTGCAGCGGTACGCCGAAGAGCTGGAAGGCAAACCGGGCCGGATCGTCTACCAGCAGGACGGCATCCGCACCCAGCTGCCCGGCGGGGAGGTCGAGGTGCAGCAGGCGGTCCACGGCCTGAACATCACCCTGACCATCGACCGGGACATCCAGTTTTACATCGAGGAAGCGCTCAAGGAAGTGTACGAAAAATATCAGCCCGTCGGCGCGGCGGCCATTGCCATGGACCCGAAGACCGGGGAAATTTTGGGCATGGCGAGCCTGCCGACATTCGATCCGAACCGGTACTGGGAGGCGGATCCCGCCGCGTTTCGCAACAACGCCATCCAGTCGCTGTACGAACCCGGGTCGACGTTCAAAATCGTGACGCTGGCCGGAGCGGTGGAGGAAGGGCTGTTCGATCCCGGGGAAACCTACAAATCCGGCAGCATCCGGGTCGCCAACTATACGATCCGGGACCACAACAACGGCGCCGGCTGGGGCGAAATCACGTACCTGGAAGGGCTCAAGCGATCCAGCAACGTGGCGTTCGTCAAGCTCGGTTATGAGAAGCTCGGCGCCGACAAACTGCTGGAATACATCGCGGCCTTCGGTTTCGGCAACAGGACCGGCATCGAACTTCCCGCGGAAGAAGCCGGCGCCGTGACGATCCGCAAGCAGTATGCCACGGAAGTGGCCACGGCCGCGTTCGGCCAGGGACGGCTGCAGGTGACGGCGATCCAACAGCTCGCCGCGGTGGCCGCCATCGCCAACGACGGCAAATTGCTGAAGCCGTATCTGGTCAAATCGGTCACCGATCCCCAGACGGGCTCCACCGTCTACACGGAGCCCATGGTGGTGCGGCAGGTCATCTCCCCGGAATCGAGCCGGCTGGTCGGCGAGTACCTGGAGCAGGTCGTCAGCGACCGTGAAATCGGCACCGGCCGCAACGCCTTCATCCCCGGCTACCGGGTGGCGGGCAAGACGGGGACCGCGCAAAAGGTGGTCGACGGCAAATACGCCGAAGGAAAATACATCGTTTCGTTCATCGGCTATGCGCCGGTGGAAGATCCGCGCATCGTGCTTTACGTCGTCATCGACGAACCGCAGGACGAAATGGCCGCCGGCGGTTCCGTTGCGGCGCCGGCATGGAAAAGGATCATGGAGCAGTCGCTGCATCATCTGGGCATTTTTCCGGAACAGCCCGGGCAGGAAACGGTGCAGGCGCTTTCGGCGGCTTCCGGGCCGGTGACCGCGGAAGTGCCGGACGTGACAGGCATGCGGGTGTCGGAAGCGAAGACGGTCCTGCGCGCGAGATCGTTCAGCGCGGAAGTGGTCGGCAAAGGAAGCATCGTGGTGCGGCAGCTGCCCGCCGCGGGCGGCGTCCTGCCGACGTCCCAACGCGTGTACCTGCTCACGGAAGGCAAGGGCTCCGGCGTGCCGGATATGCGGGGCATGCCGCTGCGCGACGCGCTGGAGCTGTGCGCGCTGCTCGAAGCCGAGTGCGAGGTGCAGGGAACGGGCTATGTAATCGGCCAAAGCGCGGGGCAGGCGGACGGGAAATGGACCGTTTCGTTGACGCTGGCTCCGCAGGGGCGTGATGCCGGGACCGCGGAGCCGCCGGAGGACGCGGAAGACGGCACGGATGACAGCTCCGGAAACGGCGGGTCCGGGTCGTCGGGCTCCAAGCCGGGAACGCGGCTGGCATCGTCCCCGGGCCGGATCGGGACCGGTTAGCCCCGGCACGTCGGCAGCTTGTTCTAACCCCCGGGCGCCGGGAATAGGCTGTATCAGTCAAACCCCTTACCCGGCGCGAAATGGGGGGATTTCCGTTGCAGATCTCCCGGATCTCGTCGCGCAGGCGGCTGTACGTTGCCCTGCTGGCGACGGGTCTTCTGTTTGCGGCGCTTTTGGCACGCCTGGCGTACATCCAGCTGGTGAAAGGCGACGAACTTAGGCTCAAGGCGGAAGAATCCTGGCGACGGGAGGTGCCGTTCGCAGCCAGGCGCGGAGAAATCATTGACAGGAACGGCGTCAAACTCGCCTACAACATCAGTTCGCCCACCGTTCTTGCCATCCCGGCCCAGGTGCGGAATCCGCGCGAAACGGCGCGCATGCTGGCTCCCGTCCTGGACATGACGGAGGAGCGGCTGCACGAGCTTTTGACCAAACGGCAAAGCATCGTCCGGCTTCAGCCCGGAGGGCGGAAAATTTCCCTGGAAAAAGCCCGCCTCGTGCGGGAAATGGCCCTGCCCGGCATCGTCGTGGCCGAAGACAACAAGCGCCATTACCCCTTCGGCAGCCTGGCGGCCCACGTGCTCGGCTTTACCGGCATCGACAACCAGGGGCTGGCCGGCCTGGAACTCCAATACGACGAGATGCTCAGGGGATTTGCGGGCAGCGTTTCCTATTTGTCGGACGCGGCGGGGCGGCAGATGCCGGGCGCGGGGGAACGCTTTCGTCCGCCGAAGGACGGGCTGACGCTGCAGCTTACCCTTGACAAGACGATCCAGGCGATCGTGGAGCGCGAGCTGGACCAGGCCGTGCTGCAATACGAGCCCGACCGCGCCCTTGCCATCGCCATGGATCCGAATACGGGCGAAATCCTGGCCATGGCTTCACGCCCTGCGTACGAGCCGGACAGGTACCAGGAATACGATCCGGAAATCTACAACCGCAACCTGCCGATCTGGATGACCTACGAACCGGGTTCCACGTTCAAGATCATTACCCTGGCCGCCGCGCTGGAAGAAGGCAAGGTCGACCTCAAGCGGGATTACTTTTTCGATCCCGGTTCCGTGGAAGTGGGCGGCGCCCGGCTTCGCTGCTGGAAAAAAGGCGGCCATGGCAGCCAGACGTTCCTCGAGGTCGTGGAAAATTCCTGCAACCCCGGCTTCGTGGCCCTTGGGCAGCGGCTGGGCAAGGATATACTGTTTCAGTACATAGAGGCTTTCGGCTTCGGGAAAAAGACGGGCATCGACCTCATGGGGGAGGAAAACGGCATTCTGTTCAAGCGGGAGCGGGTCGGGCCCGTGGAGCTGGCCACCACCTCCTTCGGGCAGGGGGTGTCGGTGACCCCGATCCAGCAGATCGCGGCCGTCTCGGCGGCCATCAATGGCGGCAAACTGTACCGGCCTTACGTCGCCAAGGCGTGGATCCAGCCGGAGACGGGTCAGGTGGTGGAGCAATATGATCCGCAGCTGGTACGGGAGGTCATCTCCTCCGAAACGTCGGCCAAAATCCGGGAAGCGCTGGAGAGCGTCGTGGCCAATGGCACGGGCGGCAACGCGTTTCTGGACGGTTACCGCGTCGGCGGCAAAACCGGCACCGCCCAGAAGGTGGTCGGCGGCCGCTATTCCCCCAGTGAACATATCGTCTCGTTCATCGGCTTCGCCCCTGCGGACGACCCCCGCATCATCGTGTACGTGGCGGTGGACAATCCGAAGGGCATCCAGTTCGGCGGTCTGGTGGCGGCGCCCATCGTGCGGAACATTCTGGCGGACGCGCTGCCTTACCTGGGCGTTGCGCCCCGTCAGGACCAGCTGAACAAAAAGCCCCGGTTCGGCGAAACGCCGACGGTGACGGTGCCGAACCTGGTGGGCAAAACGGTCTCCGATCTGTACGAGGACCTGAACATGAATTTTCAGCTGACCGCCTCCGGCCGGGGGACCATCGTCATCCGCCAGGCGCCGGCCGCAGGCGCGCGGGTGCCGAAGGGCTCCGTGATCCGCATCTACCTGGGGAGCGAAGAGCCGGAGCGCCCGCAGGCGCGCGGTTCCGCTTGAACGGACCGGGGGATTGCCGGATAATGGGAGTGCGTTGAAACGAAAAAGCGCACGGCGCTCAGCGCCAAAGGGAGGCCGACGATCCGAATGAAGCTGGCGGATCTCAGCAAGCATCTGCTCGTTTGCCGCACGGCCGGCGAGCCGCTGCGGGAAGTGACGGGACTGTCGTCCGACTCGCGGAGGGTCCGGCCGGGCGATCTGTTTTTTTGCCTGCGCGGCCTGACGCGGGACGGCCACGACTTCGCGGGGGACGCCGTGGCGAAGGGGGCGGCAGCCCTCGTGGTCGAGCGGGAGCTGCCGCTTCCCGTGCCCCAGCTGATCGTCCCCGATGCCCAGCGGGCGCTGGCCCAGCTGGCCGACGCGTATTTCGGGCGCCCGTCGCGCCTTCTTAGGCCCATCGGCGTCACCGGCACCAACGGCAAGACGACGACCACCTGGCTGATCGAACGGATTTTGCTCGACGCGGGGGTGCCGACGGGCGTCATCGGCACCGTGGAAATCCGTTACGCCGGGAAAAGCGTGCCGGCGTCGATCACGACGCCCGACGTGCTGGAGCTGCAGCGGCTGTTCCGCGAGATGGCCGACGCGGGGGTGCGGCGCTGCGTCATGGAAGTGAGCTCCCACGCGCTGGAGCAGGGCCGTGTCCGCGGCTTGCGGTTTCGCACCGCCGTGTTCACCAACCTGACGCAGGACCATCTGGACTACCACGGTACGATGGAGGCGTACGCCTCGGCCAAGGGGCTTTTGTTCGCACGGCTCGGCAACGCCTATGAAGACGATCCGGCGGAGAGGACGTACGCCGTGCTCAATGCGGACGATCCGGCGTCGGAGGGGTTTGCGCGGCTGACCAGTGCGGAAGTGGTCACCTACGGCATCGAACGGGACGCGTTGGTGCGCGCCGTGGACGTGAAGGCGACCGCCAGCGGCGCTTCGTTCACGGCGGAGACGTTTGCCGGCACGCGGCGGATCCACCTGCGGCTGGTCGGAAAGTTCAACGTGTACAACGCCCTGGCCGCGCTGGCGGCCGCCCTGTGCGAAGGCATCCCGCTGGAGGCCGCCGCGGCCAGCCTCGAGCGCGTCACCGGCGTTCCCGGGCGGCTGGAACCGGTGGACGAGGGACAGCCCTTTGCCGTGGTGGTCGACTACGCCCACACGCCGGACGGGCTCGACAACGTCCTGCGCGCCGTGCGGGAGATCGCGGAAAAACGCGTCATCTGCGTGTTCGGCTGCGGCGGCGACCGCGACCGGACGAAACGGCCGGTCATGGGGCGCATCGCCGCGCAGCTCGCCGATTTCGTCTGGGTGACCAGCGACAACCCGCGCAGCGAGGACCCCGCCGCCATCCTGCGGGACATCGAAGCCGGTCTGATCGAGAGCGGCTGTCCGGCGGACCGCTACGCGATGGAAGTCGACCGGCGGACGGCCATTTTCCGCGCGGTTGAAATGGCAAAGCCCGGGGATGTAGTATTAATTGCGGGCAAGGGACATGAAACGTATCAAATCATCGGCGGCGACACGCTGCCGTTCGACGACCGTCTGGCGGCGTCGGAAGCGATAAGGAGCCGAATGCCTTGATCAGGGCGAAGTTGGGTGAAATCGCCGCCTGGTGCGGGGCGGTGATCCCGGAGCCGCACCGGGAAGACGAAGAAATCCGCGGCGTGTCCACCGACACGCGCAGCCTCCAGCCGGGCGAGCTGTTTGTGCCCCTGGAGGGGGAGCGGCACGACGGCCACGATTTCGTCGCCGACGCCGCCCGGGCCGGCGCCGCGGCCGCCCTGTGGAGGCGCGGCAGGCCCATGCCGGAGGGGGGCGCCGGCCTTCCGCTGCTTCTGGTGGACGACCCTCTGGAGGCGCTGCAAAAGCTGGCGGAACGGTACCGCGCTTCGCTGAAGGCGAAAGTGGTGGCGGTCACCGGCAGCAACGGCAAGACGACCACCAAGGATCTCATCGCGTCCGTGCTCGCCGCGCGGCTGCGCGTGCACAAGACGGCCGGCAACCTGAACAACCACATCGGCCTGCCGCTCACCCTCCTGCGCGCGGACCCGGATACGGAAGCGCTGGTGGTGGAGATGGGCATGAGCGGGCGGGGCGAAATTTCGCGCCTCACCCGGCTGGCCAAACCGGACGTGGCGGTGATCACCAACGTCGGCGAAGCGCACCTGATGCAGCTCGGCACGCGGCGCAACATCGCGCGGGCCAAGCTGGAGATCGCCGAGGGCCTCGGGCCCGGCGGCGTGCTCGTCATTCCGGAAAACGAACCGCTTCTGAAGGAAGAACTGGCGGCTTCGCCCCCTCCCGCCGGCGTTCGCGTGCTCACCTTCGGGGAAGGGGCGGACAGCGACGCCCGGGTGGGCGGCATCCGCGTGGAGGTGGAAGGCACGTCGTTCCGCGTGGCCTTCGGGCAAGCGTTCGAGCCGAATCCGGCGGAGCCGGGCCGTCCCGCCGAACCGCCGGAGGCGGAGGCGCAGTACCGGGTGCCCCTGACCGGCCGGCACAACGCCGTAAACGCCGCGGCCGCCGCGGCCGTGGGCAGGCTGTTCGGTCTGGACGCCGAAACCATCCGCCGCGGGCTGGCCGAGGCTTCCGTCACCGGCATGCGCATCGAGCGCACGGCCGCCTGGAACGGCGCCGTCCTGCTCAACGACGCCTACAATGCGAGCCCGACCTCGGTGCGCGCGGCCATTGCCCTGGTAGGGGAGCTTCACGGTTTCAAGCGGAAATGGCTGCTGCTTGGCGATATGCTGGAACTCGGCCCGGAAGAAGCCGAAATGCACGCCGCCATCGGCCGGGAAGCGGCGTCCCGCGGGGTGGACCGGCTGTACGCCCACGGGAGGCTGGCTTCGCACATGGCGGCGGAAGCCGCGCGCCTCATGCCGGAGGATGGGCGGGTGCGGCATTTTGACGACAAGGCCGCATTGGCGGCCGCCGTCATGGAGGAGCTGGACCCGGCCGACCTGGTGCTGGTCAAGGCGTCGCGCGGCATGAAGATGGAAGAGGTGGTCCGCATGCTGCAGGCGGGACCCGGAGGGGCTGGAGGGAAATCGCATGGATAACACCGCCGTGCTGTGGACGGTTGGCGTCGCCTTCGCGCTGGCGGTTCTGCTCGGACCGCCGGCCATCCCGCTGCTTCGCCGGCTCAAGTTCGGCCAGCAGGTCCGGAACGACGGCCCGTCGTCCCATCTGTCGAAGCAGGGAACGCCCACGATGGGCGGGATTCTCATTTTGCTCGCGGCGGCCGTCGCGTTCGTGCGTTTTTCCGACCGGGGGCTTTCCTTCTGGGCTTTGGTCGTCGCCTGTTTCGGTTTCGGCCTGGTCGGTTTTTTGGATGATTACATCAAGATCGCTTTCAAGCGCTCCCTGGGGCTCACGGCCCTCCAGAAGCTGGGCGGGCAGCTGTTCTTTGCCGTCCTGTTTTGCGTTCTGCTTTATCTGGACGGGCATCCCACCGATCTGGCCGTGCCGGGCACGGACTGGTCGCTGGAGCTGGGATGGGGATATTACGTCCTTGCGGTGCTTATTCTGCTCGCCACGAGCAACGCCGTCAACTTCACCGACGGGCTGGACGGGCTGCTCGCCGGGACAAGCGCCCTCGCTTACGGGGCGTTTCTGGTGATCGCGATGGAGCGGATGCAACAGCCCTCCGCCATCTTCGCGGCGGCGATGATCGGGGCGGTGCTCGGATTCCTCGTGTTCAACGCCCATCCGGCCAAAGTGTTCATGGGGGACACCGGATCCCTGGCCATCGGCGGCGGCCTGGGAGCGATGGCGCTTTTGACGGGCCACGAACTTTTGCTCCCGGTCATCGGCGGGGTGTTCGTGGTGGAAATGGTGTCCGTCATCCTGCAGGTGGTTTCGTTCAAGACGCGGGGCAAACGCATTTTCAAAATGAGTCCGATCCATCACCATTTCGAGCTGTCGGGCTGGTCCGAATGGCGCGTCGTGACGACGTTCTGGTTTGCCGGCCTGGTGCTCGCCGCCATCGGCCTCATTTGGTACAAGGGGATTTGGACCGTATGAGACCCCTCGAATCGTATCGCGGGCGGAAGGTGGCGGTGCTCGGCCTGGCGCGCAGCGGCGCGGCCGCCGCGAAGCTGTTCCGCGGGATCGGCGCGGAAGTGACGGCGAACGACCTGAAGCCGCGCGACCAGTGTCCGGAAGCGGACGAGCTGGAGGCGCTGGGCGTCAAGGTGATCTGCGGGGAGCATCCCGGCGATTTTCCGGCGGCGGACGCCGCCCTGCTCGTGAAAAATCCCGGCATCCCGTATTCCTCGCCGCCCGTGGCAAGGGCCGTCTCCCTGGGCATCGACATCGTCACCGAGGTGGAAGTGGCGGGGCAGATCGCCCGCACGCCCATCATCGGCATCACCGGTTCCAACGGAAAAACGACCACCACTACACTGACCGGCATCCTGCTGGAAGCCGCGGGGCTCAGGCCGGTGGTGGCCGGAAATATCGGCAGGCCCCTGTGTGACGCCGCGCGCGAAGCCGGACCGGACGGATGGCTCGTGGCGGAACTGAGCAGCTTCCAGCTGATGGGAACATGCGATTTCCATCCGCGGATCGCCTGCCTGCTGAACGTCTATCCGACGCACCTCGACTACCACGGCACCATGGAAAACTACATCGAAGCGAAAGCCCGGCTTTTCGCCAACCAGACGAAGGACGACACGGCGGTGTACAACGCCGACGATCCCGTCTGCACGCGGCTGGCCCCTTCGCTCAAGGCGCGCAGGTGGCCGTTTTCGCTCCTGCGGCGCCTTGACGAGGGCGTGTTTGTCGATCCGCCCTTTTCCGGAGGGACAGGCCCTTCCGCGGACGGGGAAGAGCGCTGGATCACGGCCCGGCGGGACGGGCGGGAGATGCGCATCGCTCCCGTGTCGGAGCTCGGCATCCCGGGGCGGCACAACGCAGCCAACGCGCTGGCCGCCGTCGCCGCCGCCCTGGCTGCGGGCGCGCCGCCGGAGGCGCTGCGCGGGCCCTTGCGCGAGTTCCGCGGCGTGGAACACCGCCTCGAATTCGTGGGCGAGTTCCGCGGCGTCCGCTTCTACAATGATTCCAAGGCAACGAACCCGGCGGCCACGGCCATGTCCATCGCTTCCCTGTCGGGGCCGATCGTGCTGATCGCCGGCGGCAAGGACAGGGGTTCGGATTTCGCCGAACTGCTTCCCGCCTTCCGCGAGCGGGTGCGGGTTCTGGTTACCCTCGGGGAAACGCGGCGCAAACTTCGCCAGGCGGCGGAAAAAGCGGGTTTGACGAACGTGATCGTCGTCGAACCTGAGAATGATGCCGCCGATACGCTGCGCCGCGCCGTGCGGGAAGCCGCGGCCGCCGCGCGGGAGGGCGACGCCGTGCTCTTGTCCCCCGCCTGCGCGAGCTGGGACATGTTCCCGTCCTTTGAGGTGCGGGGCCGCATTTTTAAGGAATCGGCGCATACGCTGTAAAATGGGGCCAGTCCCCAATCCCTCGTTGCGCGAGGTGTTCGCTCTATGGCGACGGCGCCCGGTTCCCGTTCCCAGCCCGACTTCTGGATCATCGCCGCGACGCTGGGCATTTTGACCATCGGCGTGGTCATGGTGTACAGCGCCAGCGCCGTGGCCGCGTTCCGCGACTACGGCGACGCTTTCTACTATCTCAAGCGGCAGCTGCTCTTTGCGGCCTTCGGCCTTCTGGCCATGTACGCTGCCATGAACGTCGATTACACGCGCTGGAAAAAGTGGGCCGTTCCCGGGCTGATCGCGTGTTTCGCGCTGCTTTGCGTGGTGCTCGTTCCCGGCGTCGGCGTGGTGCGCGGGGGCGCCCGCAGCTGGCTCGGCGTCGGTTCCTTCGGCATCCAGCCGTCCGAGTTCATGAAGCTGGCGATGATCGTGTTTCTCGCCCGGTATCTGTCGGAACGGCAACGGGAGATGGCGTCGTTCGCGAGGGGGCTTCTGCCTGCCCTGGCGGTGCTTGGAGCCGCCTTCGGCCTCATCATGCTGCAGCCCGACCTCGGCACCGGCGCGGTGATGATCGGCGCCTCGCTCATGGTCATCTACGCGGCGGGGGCGCGGATCGCCCATCTCGCCGCGCTGGGACTGCTGGGCCTCGCCGGGCTGGCCGCTCTGATCGCCGCGGCGCCTTACCGGCTGCAGCGGATCGTCGCCTATCTGGACCCCTGGCAGGACCCGCAGGGAGCCGGCTACCAGGCAATCCAGTCGCTGTACGCCGTCGGGCCGGGGGGCCTGCTCGGCCTCGGCCTCGGCATGAGCCGCCAGAAATACAGCTATCTGCCGGAACCGCAGACGGATTTTATTTTTTCCATCCTGGCGGAGGAACTGGGCTTTGTCGGCGGCGCGCTGCTCATCCTGCTTTTTCTGCTCCTCGTGTGGCGCGGCATGCGGACGGCCATCGCCGTCGCCGATCCGTTCGGCAGTTTTCTCGCCGCCGGCATCGTGGCCATCTTTGCGGTGCAGGTGCTCATCAACATTGGCGTCGTCATCGGACTTTTGCCGGTCACCGGCATCACGCTGCCCCTGGTCAGCTACGGCGGGTCGTCGCTCACGCTGCTGTTGACGGCCATCGGCATTTTGCTCAACATATCCCGATCCGCGAGGTGAAGCCCATGCGCGTGGTCCTGACGGGAGGAGGAACCGGCGGCCACATCTATCCCGCCCTGGCCATCGGTCAGGAGGTGCTGGCGCGGGAACCCGGCTCGGAGCTGTTGTACATGGGAGCCGTCCGCGGGCTGGAAAGCCGCGTCGTCCCGCTGCGGGGCGTCCGCTTCGAGGCGCTGGACATCACCGGCTTCCGCCGCTCCCTGTCGTGGCACAACGTGCGCACCGTGTGGCGTTTCCTGAGCGGCGTGCGCCGCGCAAAAAAGCTGCTGCTTGAGTTCAGGCCGGACATCGTCGTCGGCACCGGCGGCTACGTGTGCGGTCCCGTCGTCTACGCGGCGGCCCGGCTCGGCATTCCGACCCTCATCCACGAACAGAACGTGGTGCCGGGCCTGGCCAATCGTTTTCTCGCCCGCTACGCGCGGGCGGTGGCGTACAGCTTCGCCGATTCGGAAGCGCATTTTCGCCGCCTGACCGCCGGCCGCTACCGGGACAGGGGCGGCGTTCGCCTGCTGCACAGCGGCAATCCCTGCGCCAGCGCGGCCGCATCCGCGTCCCCGGAAAAAGGCTTCGCCTCCCTGGGTTTTCCGCCCGGCACGCCCTTCGTGCTCGTCGTTGGCGGCAGCGGCGGCGCCAAGGCGGTCAACGAAGCGGCCGCGGCGATGGTTCCCCTCATGGACCGTCTGCCGGGCGTCCGTTTTGTTTTTGTGACCGGCGATCGTTATTATGATCATATCTCGGCAAACGTCGGAAATTCGCCCCCCGCGGCGGAAGGCCGGTTGAAGATCCTGCCCTATGTGCACAACATGCCGGAGGTGCTGGCGGCCGCTTCCCTGGTGGTCAGCCGCGCGGGCGCTTCCTTTCTCGCGGAAATCACGGCCATCGGCGTGCCGGCCATCCTGATCCCTTCGCCCAACGTGACGGGCAACCATCAGCAGCCCAACGCGGAAAGCCTGGCCCGGGAAGGCGCGGCGGTCATGATCCTGGAGAGGGATCTGACGGGCGGGGAGCTGTTCGGGCAAATTGCCGCCATCATGCGCGACCCCGGGCGCCGGCGGGCGATGGCGGATGCTTCCCGCGCCCTCGGCAAGCCGGAAGCGGCGGCGCTGATTTACGAAGAAATGCTCGGGCTCGTTGCCGATTCCGGGACAAACCGGCGCAAGAGCCGCCGATGATGCCGCGTCGGAAACACGATGGGGGAGCGGATACGGGTTTGCGACAAAAGTGCATTTATTTTTCCGTTTTCATGGCCATTCGCGCGAAATAACGACATTAGTGCCTTTATTTTGGGATCGGTCGATGGAAATCACACGAAATTTACCAATTTGATGGCACAAAATGCAATTAATTTGACCGACAAGCCGTTTTCTTGCGAAAATAAGTGCACTTTTGTCGCAATGGTCCGGAACGGGCGTGTTGACGGAACGGTTCGGCGGCTGGAACGGGTTTGTAGACGGGGGCGGTGCGGCAGCCGACACAGGCGGGTTGACGGAAACGGGTGCGGCGGCCGGAACGGGCGATTTGGCCGGAACCGGAGGGAACGAACCGGCAATCCCCGAAGACTTGGCCGAGACTGGGCGTTTGTCACCATGGGCGGCGACGCGTCATAGGATACACCGTGATCGCGGCGAACGTCCGGTGCGTCGCCCGCGGCGGAGGGTCCGCTCCCCCCGGCGAAACGGGCAAGGAGGAACTCCATCCATGCAACGGCTGATCGACGAGCTGAAAAAGGCGAAAATCGGCGTACGGCAGAATGAACCGCTGGCCGAATATACGACGTGGAAAATTGGCGGCCCTGCGGATCTTTTTCTCGTACCGGAAACGGTCGAACAGCTGTCCGCCGCCCTGGCGGCGCTGCGCCGCCACGGGGTGGCGTGGTATCTGCTCGGCCGGGGATCGAACACGCTGGTGACCGACAAAGGCGTCCGGGGTGCGGTCATCAGGCTGGGGAGCGGGTTCGACTACGCGCGGTTTGAAGGAAACGAGGCCGTGGCGGGAGGGGCCTATTCCTTCATCAAACTGTCGGTCCTGGCGGGCAAGGCCGGGCTGACCGGGCTGGAATTCGCGGGGGGCATTCCGGGGTCGGTCGGCGGGGCGGTCTATATGAACGCCGGAGCGCACGGATCGGACGTGTCGCGGATCTTCCTTTCAGCCGACATCGTATGGGAAGACGGAACGAAAACCGGGTGCGGGGCGGAGGACATGGAGTTTGGCTACCGCCATTCCATCCTGCAAAGGCGGCGGGGCATCGTGACGGAGGCGCGGTTTCGCCTGGCGCCGGGCGACCGCAAGGAAATCGCGGCGGCGATGGCCACCTACAAGGACCGCCGCCTGCGGACGCAGCCTCTGCAGATGGCCTGTGCGGGCAGCGTGTTCCGCAATCCCCCGGGCGACCATGCCGCGCGGCTCATCGAGGCCGCCGGACTCAAGGGCGTCCGCGTGGGGGCCGCCGAAGTGTCCCCTCTGCACGCCAATTTCATCGTCAACCATGGCGGTGCGACGGCTGAGGATGTCCTTGCCCTGATGCGGCACATCCAAGACACCGTCGAGAATCAATGCGGGGTTCGTCTGGTTCCGGAGGTGCTGCTTCTGGGCGAGCGGTAATCCGGAGGTGAACCCTTTGGGCAAACTGGTGATTGAAGGCGGAAAACCGCTTTCGGGCACCATGGTCATCCACGGAGCCAAGAACGCCGCCCTGCCGATTCTGGCCTCCACCCTGCTCTCGCCGGGGACGTTGACGATCCGGAACGTTCCCCGGCTGACCGACATCGAAGTCATGCTGCGCATCCTGGAGGAGCTCGGATGCGGCGTGCTGCACGAAGGCTCGACGGCGACGGTCCGGGCCGCCGCCGCTTCTTCCTGGCACGTGCCTGAACATCTGATGCGCCGGGTGCGCTCGTCTCTTTTTTTGATGGGGCCGCTGCTCGGCCGGTTTGGCAAGGCCTGCGTCTACCATCCGGGCGGCTGCGCCATCGGCGAACGGAAAATCGACCTGCACTTGCGGGGTCTTCGCGCCCTCGGCGTCCGCATCGAGGAATCCGGCAACCGCATCGTCTGCACGGCGGATCGCCTGAGGGGAGACGAAGTGGTGCTGGATTATCCGAGCGTGGGCGCCACCGAGAACATCATGACCGCCGCCGTCCTGGCGAAGGGACGCACCGTGATCGTCGGCGCCGCCCGGGAGCCGGAAATCCAGGATTTGCAAAACTTTCTCAACGCCATGGGAGCCCGCGTCCGCGGCGCGGGAACGGACGTCATCGTGATCGACGGCGTTCGCGAACTGGGGTCGTGCGATTACGAGATCATTCCCGACCGGATCGTCAGCGGGACGATCATGGCCGCGGTCGCCGCGGCGGGGGGAGAAGTGCAGCTGGAGCGGACGGAACCGGCCCATTTGACCGCACTCATCCATACTCTACGGCGGGCCGGTGTGCATATCGAGTACGGGGATGGTATAATCAGAATGGCTTCTTCGCACCGGCCTCGCGCGGTGGACCGGATCGTCACGGCGCCGTATCCGGCTTTTCCCACCGACCTGCAGGCCCAGGCGATGGCGGCTCTGTCCCTGGCCGACGGCGTCAGCGTCATCAAGGAAACGGTCTTTGAAGGCCGGTTCCGCCATGTGGAGGAGCTTTGCCGGATGGGGGCGAACATCCGCCTCGACCTGAACGCGGCCATTATCCGCGGCGTCCCCAGGCTGAGCGGAGCGACCGTCGAAGCCACGGACCTGCGCGCCGGCGCGGCCCTCGTCATCGCCGGACTGGCAGCGGAAGGCCGGACGGTGGTGGAACAGGTTCATCACATCGACCGGGGGTACGACCGCATCGAGCACATGTTCCAGCGCCTCGGCGCGACGATCGAACGGGTGCCGGACGAAAACGAACTGCCCCGGTGAAGGGAGGCGCCGCTGCCGATGGAAACCCGCATTCCCGCGCTGAAGCCGGTCCGTCCGGAACGGCGCCGGAGCGGCAAATTGGCGGCCGTGCTCGCCGTTTTGTTTTTCCTTGTCGTAATCGTGCTGTTTTTGCAATCGTCGCTTTCCAAAGTGACCGAAATCCAGATCCGCGGAACCCGCCACGCCGATCCGGAGGCGGTGCGCGCGGCAGCGGGCGTAAGCGAAGGCGACTGGTTTCTTTATCCATGGGCTTCGGAACTGGAACGGCGGGTGCGCACGGTGCCCGCCGTTGAAGATGCCGTCGCCGTCTGGCGGTTTCCCGGCCTTTTGATCATCTGGGTGGAGGAATATCCCGAAGTGGCGGTGGAGATTTCCCCCGCGGGCAGCCTTGGGATCGTGCTGGCCAATGGGCTCACCGTTCCCCTCCCGGGCACCCTTGTACCGGACAAGCCCGTGCTCACCGGCTGGAACTCCGATGATCCGAACCGCCTGGCGCTCACCCGGGAGCTGGGCCGGATTCCGCCGGAACTGCTCAACGACGTGTCCGAAATCGTGCCGGACCCGTCCAACGCGTATCCGGACCGGATCCGGATATACACCCGTTCCCGTTTCGAAGTCGTGACGACGGTTTCCAAGCTGAAGGAAAAACTTCCCTACCTTGATGAAATAGTGGAAAACCGGGAACCCGGACTCCTCACTTTGCTGGATGCGGACAGCTACACCCCGTTTTCCGCGCTGCAAACCCCTACCGAAGACCTATCCGGTGAGCGGCCCGAGACCGAAAAAACGGATTGACGTAAGGATTTGGGCACTACTCAACGAATGAAAAGAATGATAACATTCAAGTTATGACCAAAAAACGCCGGGGCATTCCTGAACGTTGTTCCCAGCACAAGGGCGAAAACCCAAAAAATTTGTAGAAAACAAAGAGGGAAAAAAACTCGCACGTGGAATTAAGTTAAGGAAACAGCCCTCTTTCCCAGCCATTTTCATCGTTCTTCGGGAGGTGCCACCGTTTGAGCAGCAGTGACCTCATCGTCAGCCTGGACATTGGGACGTCCAAAGTCCGGGTGATTATAGGGGAAGTCAACGACGGGGCCATCAACATCATCGGCGTCGGATCGGCGGATTCGGAAGGAATCCGCAAAGGCGCCATTGTCGATATCGATCGAACCGTGCAATCCATCCGCAGCGCGGTGGACCATGCGGAACGGATGGTGGGCATTTCCATTGATGAAGTTTACGTCGGCATCGACGGCAGCCATATCGCCTTGCAATCCAACCACGGCGTGGTCGCCGTATCCAACGAGGACCGGGAAATCGGCGACGAGGACATCGAACGGGTTTTGCAGGCGGCCAAAGTAGTGGCGCTGCCTCCCGAGCGGGAAATCATCGGGCTTGTACCCAAGCAGTTTTTCGTGGACGGGCTGGATTCCATCCAGGACCCCCGCGGAATGATCGGCGTGCGGCTGGAAGTGGAATGCACGCTCATCACCGGTTCCAAAGCGGCCATACATAACCTGATGCGATGTGTGGAAAAAGCCGGCCTGCGCATAGCCGGCATCATTCTCATGTCCCTCGCCTCCGGCATGATGGCGCTGACCAAGGACGAAAAACAGATGGGAACCGTCCTGGCCGACATCGGGGCGGGCACGACGACACTGGCCGTCTTCGAGGGCGGCAGTCTTGCGGCGGTTTCCACCCTGCCGATCGGAGGCGATTACGTCACCAGCGACATTTCCTACGGATTCAAGACGCAAACGGAGCACGCCGAGAAAATCAAGCTGAAATACGGCTGCGCACGGACCGAGGATGCGGACCGGAATCTGAAGTTCAAGGTGACCCGCGTCGGCAGCACCCAGGAAAGCGAATTCAACCAGTTCGAGCTGGCGGAAATCATCGAACCCCGCGTGCAGGAGATTTTTCAGATGATCCGCCAGGAAATCCGCCGGCTCGGGTATCTGGAGAAAATCAACGGATACGTGCTTACCGGCGGTTCCGTCTCCATGCCCGGGGTGTTGCAGCTTGCGCAGACGGAGCTGGAATCCAACGTGCGCATCGCCGTTCCGGAATACATCGGCGTACGCGATCCGTCCTACATCAACGGCGTCGGCATCATCCAGTACGTCGACCGGTACGTGCGAACCCGCACGGCGATCGCCAGCCGGCGGCCGGCAAAGGGTCGAAGTCAGTCGGGTGCGTCGCGGCCCGGTTTCTTGGAATGGGTGAAGAACCTGTTCAGGGAATTCATCTGATCGCCGCCCTCGCTTCTTCATCCATTCAAGTCCTGTGACGAGAGGAGAAAGCGCCAATGTTGGAATTTGACCTGGAATCCGAATCGCTCGCCAAGATTAAGGTGATCGGGGTCGGAGGCGGCGGCAGCAACGCGGTGAACCGCATGATCGAAAGCGGCGTCAAGGGCGTGGAATTCATCACCGCCAACACCGATGCCCAGGCCCTTCAGATGACCCGGTCCGAGCTCAAGCTTCAGCTGGGGGACAAGCTCACCCGCGGTTTGGGCGCGGGCGGCAATCCCGAAATCGGCAAAAAAGCCGCCGAAGAGTCCCGCGAAGCGGTTCTCAACGCGCTGCGGGGCGCGGACATGGTGTTCGTGACGGCCGGCATGGGCGGCGGTACGGGCACGGGAGCGGCACCCGTGATCGCCGGCGTGGCGCGGGAATGCGGCGCGCTCACCGTCGGTGTCGTCACCCGGCCGTTTACGTTTGAAGGCCGCAAAAGGGCCATGCAGGCCGAAATGGGCATCGAAGCGCTGCGGGAGAACGTCGACACGCTGATCGTCATTCCCAACGACCGCCTGCTGGAAATCGTCGACAAAAAAACCCCCATGGTGGAAGCCTTCCGCGAGGCGGACAACGTGCTGCGACAGGCGGTGCAGGGCATCTCCGACCTGATCGCCGTGCCGGGACTCATCAATCTCGATTTTGCCGACGTGAAGGCGATCATGACCGAACGCGGTTCCGCGCTGATGGGCATCGGCGTGGCTTCGGGCGAGAACCGCGCCACCGAAGCCGCGCGCAAGGCGATCATGAGCCCGCTGCTGGAAACCTCCATCACCGGCGCTCGCGGCATCATCATCAACATCACCGGCGGCCCCAACCTGTCCCTTTACGAAGTCAACGAGGCGGCCGAGATCGTCGTCGCCGCATGCGATCCGGAAGTGAACATGATTTTCGGCGCCAGCATCGACGATAACTTGACGGACGAAATCAAGGTGACGGTCATCGCCACCGGATTCGAACCCAAACCGTCGTCTTCGCGCCGGCTGGCGGGTCAGCCCGCGGCTCTCGAGAGCGCCGCCGCATCGGAAGTGCGGCCGGCCACCGGCCTGCGTCCGTTTGGCCAAAACACCCTGACCAACGATCAGCTGGACATTCCGGCGTTCCTGCGCAACCGCCAGCGCAACGAACCCCGCAACGATCAACGCTGACACCGTCCGTGCACCTTCGCGCCTTGCCCGTCACTGCGGCAGGGAGCGGAGGCTTTTTTGTTTTTTCCGGGAATGGCCGCGGACTTCGCGGAATAGAACATGTTATGAGATTTTTCGCGGAAAACCCCGCCGCCCGGTTCGACGATCTTGGCTGCCGTATCGGCACATTTTAGTCGGTATTTCGACGATAAAGCTTCTGTCCGTGTCATGGTCAAAGCATTGCCCCAGTTGATTCCATCGTATATCACCCCAGTCGGTTTTTCGGCCGCACTGCTTCCGTTCTCTGTCTCGGCGAAGCGATGTGGCGAAAAGTGACGGCCGGATTCGGCGAATGACGCGGGAACATTCGCGCCGACCGCACCGCTTGCCGAAACAGCCCGCGCAAACGACAAAAAAACAGCGAAAGAGCCCTGCAGATTTAGACAGACTCCGCATGGGCCAGCATGTATACTGGACTGGGTTCGACCAACCGCGGTCCGAAGCGATTCGGACGGGCAAAGGCTGGGGATCCGGTGTGGCGATCTACGCGGATGTCGTCTTTCTCACCAACTGGCTCGCGGACGGCGCGATTTTGCTGACCGCCGCCAGGATCGGCCGGCAGCGTCCCCCGTTGGCGCGGGTGGCCCTGGCCGCCGCGCTGGGTGCCGCATACGCGGCCGCCGTATTCGCGGCGGACGTCCCGCTCCTTTACACCTTCGGTGCCAAAGCGGCCGTTGCCGCGATCATGGTCACCGTCGCTTTCGGATTCGGCCATCCGCTTCGCTGGACAAGGCAGCTGGCCGTGGTTCTCTCCGTCAACCTCGCCGTTGTCGGCGGAATTGTAGGCCTCGCCTTTCTGCTGCGCTCCGGCGATCCCTTTCGTTACGCCGTTCCCCGGACGGACGGCGGGGAGGTTCTGCTGGAATGGCGGCTGGCGCCGGCCTTGCTCCTCATCTTTTTTGTTTTTTCCCTCTGGCTCTATCGCGGCGTTTCGGCACACGGACAAAAGCGGGGTTCCCTGGAGACGCACCTGGTATCCGTGCGCATCGAGGTGGGCGGTGAAAGCGCAAGCTGCCCCGGGCTGGTGGATACGGGCAACCGGCTGTACGAGCCGATCACCGGCATTCCGGTCATGGTCGCGGAAGCCGGGATGTGGCGGGACCGGCTGCCGGCCGGCTGGACGGAACGGCTGCGCACGGAGCCCGCCGACCGGCTTGTCGGGGAATTGGACGGGCACCCGGGTGACGGCTTTCCCTGGAAAGACCGCTTGCGACTGGTGCCGTACCGCAGCGTGGGAGGAGAAATGCGGCTGATGCTCGCGATCCGGCCGGACGCGGTGGAAATCACCCTGTCCGGCGGGCGCGTCGTCCGGACGACGCGGGTGCTGGTCGGTCTGGAGGGGGGAAGCCTGTCCCCCGACGGGGTCTACCGTGCCGTCGTCCACCCGGATTTGACCCAAGCCGGCGCGGAGCCGCCCGCCTCTTCCACCCGGTCCGCATGACAGGAGGTTTTTTTTCCATGGTCCTGATGATTACGTTGTCCGCGAAATGGAAACTGCTGGCCCAATTGATGCTGTACCGCCTGCTGATCCGGCTCGGTTGGAAGAGCCCGGAGGTTTATTACATCGGCGGCAGCGAGGCGCTGCCTCCCCCCCTCACGCGCGAGGAGGAAGAATATTTGCTGGCCCGCCTGCCGTCCGGCGACGCCGCCATCCGCGCCATGCTCATCGAGCGGAATTTGCGCCTCGTGGTGTACATCGCCAGGAAATTCGAGAACACGGGCGTGCACATCGAAGATCTCATCTCCATCGGCACGATCGGACTCATCAAGGCGGTCAACACGTTCGATCCGGACAAAAAAATCAAGCTGGCCACCTACGCTTCCCGCTGCATCGAAAACGAAATCCTCATGTATCTGCGGCGCAACAGCAAGACCCGCACGGAGGTTTCCTTCGACGAGCCGCTCAACGTGGACTGGGACGGCAACGAGCTGCTCCTTTCGGACGTGCTGGGCACGGAAAACGACGCGATTTACCGGAACATCGAGGAACAGGTTGACCGGAAGCTCCTGCACAAAGCCCTGTCCAAACTCAGCGAGCGGGAGCGGATGATCATGGAGCTGCGCTTCGGGCTGGCAGACGGGGAGGAAAAGACGCAGAAGGACGTGGCGGACCTCCTGGGCATTTCGCAATCGTACATTTCCCGGCTGGAAAAACGCATCATCAAGCGGCTCCGCAAGGAATTCAACAAGATGATGTAGCTTTCGTCCGGCGGCTGTCGACAGCTCCCGGGCCCGGAATAAATCCCCCTCCCCCGGGGATACTTTACAGTAACGCTGTTCCCGGGAGGGACCTACGCCTTGACCCGCAACAAAGTGGAGATTTGTGGAGTCGACACTTCCAAGCTGCCCGTCCTCACCAACGCCGAAATGAGGGAACTGTTCGTCACATTGCAGACCGGCGGGGAGCAGGAAGCCCGGGAAGCCCGCGAAAAGCTGGTCAACGGAAACCTGCGGCTGGTGCTCAGCATCATCCAGAGGTTCAACAACCGGGGAGAGTATGTGGACGATCTGTTTCAGGTCGGCTGCATCGGTCTCATGAAGGCGATCGACAATTTCGATTTGAACCAGAACGTTCGGTTTTCCACCTACGCGGTGCCGATGATCATCGGCGAAATCCGCCGCTACCTCCGCGACAACAACCCGATCCGCGTGTCCCGCAGCCTGCGGGATGTCGCCTACAAGGCCCTGCAGGTCAGGGACATGCTGACGAGCCGCCACTGCCGGGAACCCACGATCCGGGAAATTTCCGAAGAGATGAACGTGCCCCAGGAAGACATCGTGTTTGCGCTGGACGCGATCCAGGACCCCGTATCCCTGTTCGAGCCGATTTACCACGACGGGGGAGACCCCATCTACGTGATGGACCAGATCAGCGACGAGCGCAACAAGGATTCCCGATGGATCGAGGGCATCGCCCTGCGGGAAGCGATGCGGAAACTGGGGCGGCGGGAGAAGATGATCTTGTCCATGCGGTTTTTCGAAGGGAAAACGCAGATGGAAGTGGCCGACGAAATCGGCATTTCCCAGGCCCAGGTGTCCAGGCTGGAGAAGTCGGCCATCCAGCAAATGCAAAGACATGTCAAAATGTGATTGTGCGAAGCGAAGCCGGGCGTCCGGGCCCGGCTTTTTCGTTGCCATGCCGCGGCACTCCGCTCACCATTCAATATTGGCGGCCTGGACTCATATACTGGGGTATGGGCCACGGTCGGGAAAGGCGGGACGGCGGCATGAAAATTTCCGATTTCCAGACGAAGGACGTCATCAACATCGTGGACGGCAAAAAGCTGGGCCAAATCGGCGACCTGGAGCTCGACCTGCGCCACGGGCGCATCGAGGCCATCGTCATCCCGGCTCCCGGCCGGTTTTTCGGTCTCATCGGGGGCGGCAGCGATGTCGTGATCCCCTGGCAAAACATCGTCAAAATCGGGGAGGACGTGGTCCTCGTGCGCCTTGGCGACACGTCCAGGAACGGGCGCGGCCCGGACGGAGCCGGCGGCGATGCGCGCTGAGGAGCGATGTGGTAAACTGTCCTTGCCGGCGCATCGGCGCATCCGGCGGAAATTTTCACGCCAATCGGAGGCTGGGGAAGGCATGGAACCATTCGCGCCGGGCATTTTCCGGGAAGGGTCCGACGGCATGGAAACGGCTGCGGCAGGCGGAAGAACCGCCGGACCGGACGGTGCCGCGGGGGAAGATGCGCGGCCCGTGCTGACATCCCTGGGTCCCTGGCGGCGTTTTGCGGAACTGGAGGCGGGCTTCTCCACCCGTCTGGGCGGCGTCAGCCAGACGCCGTGGCATTCGCTGAACACGGCCCTGCACGTGGGCGACGCGGAAGGCGACGTGATCCGCAACCGCCGGCGCATCGCCGGCCGGCTCGGCTGGCCGTTCGAGGCGTGGACAAGCGCCGGCCAGGTGCACGGAAACCACGTGTACCGGGTCACGGCGAAAGACCGCGGGAAAGGGCGGGAGCGCCCGGAAGACGCCGTCGCCGAGGCGGACGCCCTGATCACCGACGTACCCGGCGTCCTGCTGGTGATGTATTTCGCCGATTGCGTGCCCATTTATTTTTACGATCCCGACCATTCGGCGATCGGGCTGGCCCACGCCGGCTGGAGGGGCACGGCTCTGGACGTGGCCGGCGAGACGGTGCGGGCCATGGCAGCGGCGTTCGGTTCCCGTCCCGAACGCTTGTATGCCGCCATCGGGCCGTCCATCGGCCCCTGCTGCTACGAGGTGGACGAACCGGTGCTTGACCGCCTGCTTCCGCTGGCGGAGACTTTGGGCCGGTTCGGCGGCCCCGGAGCGGAAGCCTTGACGGTGCCCGCCCGGCCCGGCCGTGCGGCGGCAAACTTGAAAGAATTCAACCGGCGTCTTATGATGAAAGCAGGAATTTTGCCGAGCCGCATCGAAATCTCGAGGTGGTGCACCGGCTGCCGAACCGATCTGTTTTTTTCCCATAGGCGGGAAGGCGGAAAAACCGGAAGGATGGCGGCGTGGCTCGGCAGAAGGTCCTGATGTCGAGGTGAAGGCCGTTGTCGCAGGTCCCGTCCCTTGCGGACCGTTTGGCGGAGGTGGAGCGGCGCATCGCCGAAGCCTGCCGGCGCGCAGGGCGCCGCCGCGGCGAGGTGAACGTCATCGCCGTCACCAAGTATGTGACCGCCGACGAAGCCGCCAGGCTGGTGGACGCCGGAATTGTCCATATTGGCGAAAACCGCTGGCCGGACGCGCGGGAAAAAACGGAGAAACTGGCGGGCCGCGCCACGATGCATTTCATCGGCACGCTGCAGACCCGGAAGGTGAAGGACGTCGTCGGGCGCTTCCAGTACATCCATTCGCTGGACCGCCTGTCCCTCGCCGAGGAGATCGAGAAGCGGGCGGCCGCCCTGGGCATCACCGTTCCCTGTTTCCTGCAGGTGAACGTGTCCGGGGAGGCGACGAAGCACGGCGCGGCGCCGGAGGAGCTGTTCGGGCTGGCGGAAAGCCTGCGCGGGCTGCCCCATATCAGGCCGGTCGGCCTGATGACGATGGCGCCCCACGAGGGCGATCCGGAGCGGACAAGACCCGTGTTCCGGGAGCTCAGGCGGCTTTTGGACGAGCTGAACGCGCGGGCGATATTCGACCAGGAACTCAGGGAATTGTCCATGGGCATGTCAAACGACTTTGAAATCGCCGTGGAGGAAGGCGCAACCTGGGTCCGGCTGGGCAGCGTCCTGGTCGGATAAGGGGTTCCGGCCGGGGAGGAAAACGGCCGGCCCATCCGGTGTGCCCCATCCGGGCGAAACGGAAAGGAGCGGCGAACAATGGGCGTGATCAACCGCTTTTTGAACTATTTCGGGTTGCAGGAAGAGGTGGAGGTACGGGAGCGCCTGGCGGACGACCTGGAAGAGCGGGAACTCCCGATGATTCCGCAAGAGGGACGCAGACCTTCCGGCAAAAACAGCAATGTCGTCAGCCTCCACACGGCGAAAACGATGCGGGTGGTGCTTTCCGAACCGCGCACCTATGACGAGGCGCAGGAAATCGCCGACCATCTGAAGTCCCGGCGTTCCGTCGTCGTCAACCTGCAGCGGGTGCGCCGCGAGCACGCCGTGCGCATCGTCGATTTTCTGAGCGGCACCGTGTATGCGCTGAACGGGCGCATCGCAAAGCTCGGACCGCTCATCTTCCTGTGCACCCCCGAAAACGTGGAAGTGACGGGAACGATCGCGGAACTGGAGTCGGAGGAGATCGATTTTCCGAAATTGAGGTGAACCAGTGTTGGCGGCAATCGAAGATTTCATACTCATCGCAGCGGACGTTTATTTCTACATGATCCTCGTCTACGTGCTCATGTCGTGGGTTCCCTCGGTTCGGGAAAGCTTTGTCGGGGAGTTTCTGGGCAGACTCGTGGAGCCTTATCTCCAGCCGTTTCGCCGGATCATTCCGCCCATCGCCGGCACCATCGACGTCTCCCCGATCATCGCCGCGTTCGCGCTCCGGTTTCTGGCGCAGGGGCTCATCGCGGTCATCCATTTCCTGTTTGGTCCGTGACCCATGCGCGCACCGGAACTGTACGTCCATTTCCGCCCCGACGAAAAGGCGTTTGTGGACCGGGCCTGGGACTGGATCGAACGGATTGCGCTTCGCCGTGAGACAAGGCGTTCCGATTTCCTTGATCCGCGGCAGGCTTTTATTTTGTCTTCGCTGGCCCGCCGCCACGGTGGCGTCGCGCTGAGGCTGGACGGGGGCTTTCCGGAGGCGGAGCGCAAGCGGGCGATCGCGGTCCCGGATTTTCTGGATCCCGAAGACGTGCCGGCGGGCATCGCCGTGCTGGCGGTTGAATCTTCGGACCGGCGCGTCGCGGAACTGGAGCACGGAGACTATTTGGGTGCCCTGCTGGGGCTCGGCGTCAAGCGGGAAAAGATCGGCGATCTCCACGTAAGGCCGGACGGATGCCATATCCTCGTGGCGGAAGAAATCGCCGATTTTCTGGCGTCGAACCTGATTCAGGTGCACCGGGTCCGGGTGTCTGCGGACTTGGTCCCGCTGTCCGAATTGCGCGTGGTCCCCGTCGTCCTGCAGGAAACCGTGCTTTCGGCGGCTTCGCTGCGCCTGGACGCCGTGGCCGGCGACGCGTTCCGGCTCAGCCGGGCGAAAATCGCGGAGCTGATTCGCGCCGGCCGCGCTAGGGTCAATTGGAAAACGGAGGACGATCCTTCCGCTCCGCTGCGCGAAGGAGATATCGTATCCCTCAAGGGATACGGCCGCATCAAGATCGTCGGTGTCGAGGGAACCTCGCGAAGCGGCCGCACCCTTGTCAGAATCGGCAAATTTGTGTAGACTGCCGGAAGGATTTCGGCGGGATTCGTCGAATCGATTGTAGAGACAGCGAGAAGCAAGATTCGCGGAGAACCCAATTGGAGGTGCGCCCATGCCGCTGACTCCGCTGGACATTCACAACAAGGAGTTTTCGAGACGGCTTCGCGGATATGACGAAGATGAAGTGAACGAGTTTCTGGATCAGATCATCAAGGATTACGAAGCGCTGATCCGCGACAACAAGGAGCTGCAAAGCCAGGTCCAGCAGCTCCAGGAGAAACTGAACCATTTCCTCAACATCGAGGAAACGCTCAGCAAGACGATCATCGTCGCCCAGGAAGCCGCCGACGAGCTGAAGAACAACGCCAAGAAGGAAGCCCAGCTCATCGTCAAGGAAGCGGAAAAGAACGCCGACCGCATCATCAACGAGGCGTTGGCGAAATCGCGCAAGATCTCCCTGGAAATCGAGGAGATGAAGAAGCAGGCGGCCATTTACCGCGCCCGTTTCCGCGCGCTGGTGGAGTCCCAGCTTGACCTCCTCGAGAAGGAAAACTGGGACGTGCTGGACACGCACGACGTCGAAGCAAAGGAACTGCAAAGTTGATGAACCGCGGTGCGGGCTTGTGCGGAGGCACAGGTGCCGCTTCTTTTTTTGCCGGCGTTGCCGACGGAATTCATCGGCGGCGATTCGGACGGTTGTCCGCGGAGGTTTCCATGGCCGGGAATTGCGTCGGGATTTGACAAACGCGGGGTTTTGGTCGTATACTAAATTGTCAAAATGGATATTTTGCCCTGACCAACATCGACGACGGGAACGAGTACGCATGACGGCCGGAGCCAGAGAGTTGGCGGCCGGTGCGAGCCAATGTCCGGAGCATGCGGAAAATCCTCCCCGAGATGCCGTTTCGAACTCCGCCCGGCGGGCGGTCAGTAGAGGCGGCCGGAAGCTCCCCGTTACAGGAGCGGACCGGCATCGTCCGGTCGCCAAGGGCCGCGGCTTCGGCATTTGCCGACATCCGCGGAACAAGGGTGGTAACGCGAGCAACGCCTCGTCCCTTGCGGGATGAGGCGATTTTATTTTGCGGAGGAAAGGAAGGAAGGATCGACCATGCAACGGGTGGACCCCAGGGAACGGGCACGCGACCGCGAAGTGCGCATCCTGGAGCTTTGGCGGCGCGAGGACACGTTCCGCCGTTCCATCGAAAATCGCCAGGGCAAGCCGAATTTCGTCTTTTACGAAGGACCGCCGACGGCCAACGGCAAACCCCACATCGGGCACGTGCTCGGCCGGGTCATCAAGGACTTCGTGTGCCGCTACAAGACGATGGCCGGCTACCGCGTCGTCCGCAAGGCCGGCTGGGATACCCACGGCCTGCCGGTGGAGCTGGGCGTGGAGAAGGAGCTGGGCATTTCCGGCAAACAGGAAATCGAGCGCTACGGCGTCGAACCGTTCATCAAGAAGTGCAAGGAGAGCGTGTTCGAGTACGAAAAGCAGTGGCGCGAGCTGACGGAAGCGATCGCCTACTGGATCGATCTGGACAATCCGTACATCACGCTGGACAACAGGTACATCGAAAGCGTCTGGCACATCCTCGCCACCATTCACGACAAGGGGCTCCTGTACCGCGGACACCGGGTGAGTCCCTACTGCCCCGACTGCCAGACGACGCTCAGCTCGCACGAGGTGGCGCTGGGGTACGAGGATGTCAAGGACCTGACCGCGACGGTGAAATTCCGCCTGAAGGATACCGGGGAATATGTCCTGGCCTGGACGACGACGCCCTGGACGCTGCCGTCGAACGTGGCCCTGGCCGTGCATCCCGACATGGACTACGTGCGCGTGCGGCAGGGGGATGAGGTGTACATCCTCGCCGCTTCCCGTGCGGAGCACGTGATGAAGGGCGAGTACGAAGTGCTGTCCTCCGTCAAGGGACGGGAGCTGGCCGGCCTGGCCTATGAGCCGCCGTTCCGGTACGTTTCCGCGGAGGACGCCTGGCGCATCATCGCCGCCGATTTCGTCACCGAGACGAGCGGCACGGGCATCGTCCACATCGCGCCGGCCCATGGTGAAGACGACTACAAGGCGGCCATGCAGAACGGCATACCGATGGTGAAAGTGGTGGACCACGCGGGGCGGTACACCGAAGAAGCCACGGATTTCGCCGGCCGTTTCGTGAAGGACTGCGATGTGGACATCGTCCGCATGCTGGCGGAGCGCGGGCTTTTGTACCACAAGGAAAAGTACGAGCACAGCTACCCGCACTGCTGGCGGTGCAAGACGCCGCTGCTCTACTACGCGACGGACAGCTGGTTCATCCGCACCACGGCGGTGAAGGACAAGCTGATCGAAAACAACCGGACGATTGACTGGTACCCCGCCCACCTGAAGGACGGCCGGTTCGGCAACTTCCTGGAAGACCTCGTGGACTGGAACATCAGCCGCAACCGCTACTGGGGCACGCCGCTCAACATCTGGATCTGCGAGTCCTGCGGCAAGGAGAAGGCTCCCCACAGCCATGAGGAAATGCGGCGTCTCGCGGCGCATCCGGTGGCGGAGGATCTGGAGCTGCACAAACCCTACGTGGACGAGGTGCTGCTCACCTGCGAATGCGGCGGCACCATGCGGCGCACCCCCGAGGTGATCGACGTCTGGTTCGACAGCGGCGCGATGCCCTTCGCCCAGTACCATCATCCCTTCGGCGACGAGGAAACGTTCCGCGACCAGTATCCGGCCGACTTCATCTGCGAGGGGATCGACCAGACCCGCGGCTGGTTCTTCAGCCTGCTGGCGGTGGCGACGCTGTACAACGGCACGGCGCCGTACAGGTCGGTCATTTCCACGGGACACGTGCTGGATGAGAACGGACAAAAAATGAGCAAATCCAAGGGCAACGTCATCGATCCGTGGGACATCATCGAGGCGTACGGGTCCGACGCGTTCCGCTGGGCGCTGCTTGCGGACAGCGCGCCGTGGAACAGCAAGCGGTTCTCCAAAAACATCGTGGCCGAGGCGAAGTCCAAGGTGGTGGACACGCTGGTCAACACCCACGCGTTTTACGCGCTGTACGCGGACATTGACGGCTTCGATCCGGCTGCGCACGCGCCGCGCGAGCCGAAGAACCGTCTGGACCGCTGGATCCTGTCGCGCCTCGGCACGCTGATCGGCGAGGTGAACCGCGGCCTGGCCGTCAACGACTTCCTCAATCCGGCCAAGGCCATCGAGAAGTTCGTCGACGACCTGTCCAACTGGTACGTGCGCCGCTCCCGCGACCGGTTCTGGGGCTCGGGCCTTACGGACGACAAGATTGAGGCGTACCAGACGCTGCGCAAGGTATTGCTCACGCTGTCCCGCCTGATCGCGCCGTACATGCCCTTCGTGGCGGACGACATTTACCGCAACCTGGGCGGCGGGGAAAGCGTGCACCTGGCGGACTATCCGACGGCGGAAGAGTTCGCGGTCGATCCCGTGCTGGAGCGCGACATGGAAACCGCCCGGTCCATCGTTGAGCTGGCCCGCAACGTGCGCAACGAGACGGGGATCAAGACGCGACAGCCGCTGTCGGAGTTGCTGGTGTCGGTCACCGGCGAGTTTGACCTGGAAGGGTACGCGGACATCATCCGGGACGAAATCAACGTCAAGAAAATCACCCTTGTCCCCGACGACAGCGGATTCGTCGAGTTTTCCCTGAAGCTGAATCTGGTGGTCGCGGGCAAAAAGTACGGCCGCCTCGTGGCGCCGATCCAGAAGGCGCTGAAGGAGCTGCCGCCGGAAAGGGCCCGGACCGCGGTGGAGCAGGGCTTCATCGAGCTGGATGCGGACGGCGAAAAGGTGCAGGTGACGCTGGACGAACTGCTCGTCGAAAAGCGCGCCAAAACCGGCTTCGCTTCCGCCGCGCAGGGCGGGCTGACCGTGGCGCTCAACACGGAAATCACGCCGGAGCTGGCGCAGGAAGGGCTGGTGCGCGAAGTCATCCGCGCCGTGCAGGACACGCGCAAAAAGCTGGACCTGCCCATCGAAGCCCGCGTGCACCTGGTGATGGACGCGGACGAGGAAACGGTGGCGGCGATCAACAGGTTCCGCGGCCTGTTCGAGGAAAACGTGCTGCTCAGCGGCCTCGCCTTCGGCCGGGAAGAAGGCATGGAACGGGTGCAGGCCGGCGAGAAGACCATCGGTTTGGCCATCCGGCAAAACGGATAATCTAAGGGGGAAGAATCGCCCCACAGCTTGCTGAGTGGGCCGGGAGGGATCGCGGATGGCTCGCTCCGGCGGGAGAGCCGGGCGGGCCGGCGGCGGAGCCGGGGCGGGCGCGGGACGCGTTCCGCGGGAACACCCCGCTCCCGGCTATCGACGGCTGGCCAGGGAAGCGGCCGCTTCGCGAAAGTCGGTCGCCCGCCTAGCGGCGCGCCTGGAAAAGCTGGCGCTCGATCTGGAAAAGGCGCAGCTGATGGAATACGTGGAGCTGATGCGGCGGCCCCGGGCCCTGATCTGGCGGAATCTCCTGGCCGGCGTGGCGAGGGGCGTCGGCATCGCCATCGGCTTTACGTTTTTCGCCGCGACCATCGTCTGGTTTCTCCAGGCGCTCGGCGCGCTGAACCTGCCCATCGTCGGCGATTACATCGCAGACATCGTGCGCATCGTGCAGCGCCAGCTGAATAGTCCCTATTGACCCTTGCCGCGGGTACGCCGCGGCTTTTTTCCGCCGGCGGAACCGTCGGGCGGCGCGGGATCCGGCGCTTCCGGGTCCAGCGGCGACAGCTCGAGGAGGGCGGGGTCGGGCGGCACGGGCTCCACAGGCTCCGCGTGTTCCAGCGCCGTCTCCAGCAGCGGATCGCCTTCCCCGGCTTCCATGTAGCGCCGATAGGCGCGGTTGCGGACGAAGGTGACGTTTTTCCCGGTGATGTCGGTGGCCAGGAAACTTTCCGGCGCCTCGACGGCTCCCGCGTCCTCGTCCGGGTCGGCCGCCGCCCCGTAATCATCGGCAAATTTCATGCGTCCGTCGGCGGCGGGACTTTCCGATGTGCCCCAGGCTTCCACTATTTGCCAGGCGTCTTCGCCGTCATGGCTCCGCCGGCCGTCTTCCCCGTCGCCGACGCGCGCCAGCATGCGCCGCAAATGCGCTTCTTCCGCGGGACGGGACTCCGGTTCGCGGCGGCGCGGCTGATGGTCCGTGCAATATACGGTTTCCGGCGCTGCTTCCAGCCTGGCGGGGGGAATCGGCCGGCCGCAGGCGGCGCATGTTCCGTAATTTCCTTCGTCCATGCGCTTCAGGGCTTGGTCGATGTCCTCCAGACGGAGGCGCATCCGCTCGCGCAGGGCCAGGTCCTTGCCGCGCTCGAACAGGTCGGTGCCGGCGTCGGCGGGATGATTGTCGACGGGCGACAGCTCCCCGGCCGCATCCCGCCACGATTCGGCCAGGCCGTATTCGTCCGCGTTGCGCAGGCGGCTTTCCAGCGAACTTTTTTCTTTCAGCAGGCGGCGGCGAAACGTCTGCAGTTTGGCTTCCGATATCGGACCCGTCATCGCATTTCCTCCCGCTAATGCTGATTCCCCGCGTATTGTTCGCCATCCGGCGGCGTTTTACCCCGGAAAGCGGCGAAATGTGACGATGACCTGCGGTTCCGCTTTGTGGTACAATCCGGATTGACGGAACAATCCAGTTTTGGGATGGGGAAGGAGCGTATCCCTTTTGCGCGCCGGAAAAAAACTCTGGTGGTTTTATCTGATCGCACTCATCGTCTTTTTGGCCGATCAGGCGTCGAAAAAATGGATTGAACAAAACCTCGGGCCCGGAGACCGCATCGAGGTGCTGGGCGACTTTTTCGTCATCACCTTCATCAAAAACCCGGGGGCGGCGTTCGGCATCCTGAAGGAACAGACGGTCTTTTTCCTGATCGTCACGGTCGTGGTGGTCGCCGGCATCATTTGGTACATGCACCGGACCTATCGCACTTCGGGACCGCTTCCGCCCGTGGGACTTGCCCTGATTCTGGGCGGGGCGATCGGCAACTTCGTGGACCGGGCGATCTACGGGGAAGTGGTGGACTTTCTGCAATTTACGTTCGGCACGTGGGTGTTCCCGATTTTCAACCTGGCCGACACCGGCATCACGGTCGGCGTGGGGCTTCTCCTGCTGGACGCCTTGCTGGCCTTTGCGAGAAAGGATGACCGGAATGTCCGGGACGAGGCCGGGCGGGAAGGGGATCGGCAGGGGGAGGAACACCCCCAGTTTGACGGGTAACGGGTTTGACGGGCAACGCGCAAGGAGGATGTCCGGTTGGGCGGTTGGGACGAAAAAAACGACGCGGCATGGTCTCCGGCTGACGAGGAAGCCTGGGACGAAGACGAAGAAGAAAGCGAAGCGATGGCCTGGACGGTGGCGCCCGGCGAAGCGGGGGAACGGCTGGACCGGTACGTCACGGAACGCGCGGGCGCCGCGGGGGCTTCCCGTTCCCAGGTCCAGGAGTGGATCCGTGCGGGACGGGTGACCGTGAACGGCCGGACCGCCAAACCGAACGCGAAAACGGCGCCGGGCGACGTCATCGAGCTCCGCCTGCCGCCGCCGGAACCGGCCGGGACGGAGCCCGAACCGATTCCCCTGGACGTCGTATATGAGGATGCGGACGTCATCGTGGTGAACAAGCCGCGGGGCATGGTGGTCCATCCCGCCGCCGGCCACCCGCGGGGCACGCTGGTGAATGCCCTGCTTTATCATTGCCGGGACTTGTCGGGGATTGGCGGCGTGATGCGCCCCGGCATCGTGCACCGCATCGACCGGGACACTTCCGGCTTGCTTGTGGTAGCCAAAAACGACCTGGCCCACGCTTCTCTGGCGGAACAGCTCAAGGCGCACTCCGTCGAGCGCCGGTACGTCGCCCTGTGTCACGGCGATCTTGCCCACGACAGGGGGACCGTCGATGCGCCGATCGGCCGGGACGAGCGCGACCGCAAGAAGTTCGCGGTCACCTCGCGGGGCGGCAAGCGGGCGGTGACCCGCTTTCGCGTCCTGGAGCGGTTCCGGAACCATACGCTGGTGGAGCTGGAGCTGGAAACCGGGCGCACCCACCAGATTCGCGTGCATATGAAATACCTCGGCCATCCGCTGGTCGGCGATCCGGTGTACGGAAAGCGCGGCGCCGACCCGCTGGGCATCGCCGGGCAGGCGCTTCACGCCGGCTTGCTGGGATTCAGGCATCCCCGCACGGGCGAGTGGATGTCCTTCCGCCGGCCGATGCCCGAGGACATGGCGCAGGCGCTGGAGCGGCTTCGTCAGGCCGATCGATAGAGGCGGGGTACCGTGAAATCCATATGTCCGTTGCAAATTTTGCAAGCATTGGGTCCGAAATAACTTGACACGCTTTCGGCGAAATGGGATAATTTTCGCAAAACATCGGAGCCTTTAAATCAGTCCCGTGAGACTGGCAAGGTGGCATAAGGCGCGCAGACGGATGCGAAGACGTCGGAACGCGTCGGATCGACCGCGTTCACCGGCGTGTCCGCGGGCGTTTGCGGCGCTTGCGTATCCGGTCCATATCCATGCGGATTTCGCCGTACAACCTCCTTGCGTCTGAGGCAAGGAGGTTTTTTTGCGGCGGGACGCAGGGAAATTTACAAAAAAGACCACAGGAGGCGGTTGCCATGCCGGTGCGGCGCGTCATCATGGACGAATCGGCCGTCCGCCGGGCGCTGACGCGGATCGCCCACGAGATCGTCGAGCGGAACAAGGGAATCGAGGGATGCGTGCTGGTCGGCGTGCGCACCCGCGGCGTCTACATGGCCCGCCGGGTCGCCGAATGGATCCGCCACATCGAAGGCTTTCCGGTGCCGGTCGGCGAGCTGGACATCACCGATTACCGGGACGACCGGCCCCCCGGCGCCGCCCGGTCTCCGTCCGGCGGGACGAAGACGGAACTGCCGGACATCCACGACCAGAATGTGATCCTGTTCGACGACGTGCTATACACGGGGCGGACCATCCGGGCGGCGATGGACGCGCTGATGGATTACGGCCGGCCGAAAACGATCCAGCTGGCCGTGCTGGTGGACCGGGGGCACCGTGAGCTGCCGATCCGCCCGGATTTCGTGGGCAAAAACACGCCCACGTCCCGTCTGGAAAAAATCGAGGTGGCGCTCAGGGAAATCGACGGCGAAGACCGCGTCACCATCCTCCAGCCGTCGCCGGTCCAGGCCGGAAAAGCGGAAGAGAAGGGGAGAAACCAGTGAACGCGTGGATTTTGAACGCCAAAGTCGCCCGGCCAGGCGGCACCTTCGCCTTCGGCCATCTGCACGTCGCGGACGGCAGGGTGGCGGGATGGCACGAAGGCGCCGAAGCGCCCGAGGCGGCGCGAGCCGGCGCCGCGGCCGTGATCGACGCCAAGGGACGGCTGCTCGCGCCGGGGTTCGTGGACATGCATGTGCATCTGCGCGAGCCGGGCTTCGAGCACAAGGAAGACATCGTCACCGGCACTGCCTCCGCGGCAAAGGGCGGCTTCACCACCGTCGCCTGCATGCCGAACACGAAACCTCCGGCGGACTCGCCCGAAATCATTCGCCACATCGTGCGCCGCGCGCGGGAAGCCGGCTACGTAAGGGTGTTGCCCTACGCGGCCATCACGAAAGGCCAGGCCGGCGAAGAACTGGCCGATTTCGCCGCGCTAAAGGAGGCCGGCGCCATCGGTTTCAGCGACGACGGCCGCGGCGTGCAGAACGCCGGGATGATGAAGCGGGCCATGGAACTGGCGGCGTCGCTGAACCTGCCGATCGTGGCCCACTGCGAGGACGAATCGCTGCTCCCGAAAGGAGCGGCGTACACGGCGGGCGAATTTGTCCGGCGGCACGGCCTGCCCGGCATCCCCAACGAGTCGGAGGCGGTGCATGTGGCGCGGGACATCCTGCTGGCGGAAGCCACCGGCGTCCATTACCACGTCTGCCACGCGAGCACGGAGCAGACCGTGCGCGTGCTGCGGCTGGCCAAGTCCCTCGGACTGCGCGTGACCGCGGAAGTGTGCCCGCATCACCTGACGCTGTCCGACGAGGACATCCCGGGCCTGGACGCCACCAACTGGAAGATGAACCCTCCCCTGCGCTCGCCGCGGGACGTGGAGGCGTGCATCGAAGCGCTGGAAGACGGCACCATCGACATGATCGCCACCGACCACGCGCCCCACGCCGCGGAGGAGAAGGCGCTGGGGCCGGAACGTGCGCCCTTCGGCATCCACGGATTCGAGACCGCGTTCCCGCTGCTCTATACGGTGTTTGTCCGAGGCGGGCGGTGGACGCTGGACTTTCTGCTGCGCAAGATGACCGCCGAGCCCGCCCGCGCCTTCGGATTGCCGTACGGCACCCTGGAGCCGGGCGCGCCGGCGGATCTGACGCTGATCGACCTGGACCGGGAACGGGAAGTGGACCCGGCGGCCTTCCTCAGCAAAGGCCGCAACACGCCCCTCGCCGGCCGGAAATTGTACGGCTGGCCGACGCTGACGATGGTCGGCGGCCGCGTCGTATGGACGGAAGAAGACGGATTGTGCCGGAACGACCAAGCCGGCGCCTTGAAGGAGTGAAACGCATGCAGGCCAGATTGCTGCTGGAAGACGGAACGCTGTTTACGGGCCGTTCGTTCGGCGCCGAGGGTACGAAGATCGGCGAAGTGGTGTTCAACACGGGGATGACCGGCTACCAGGAGGCGCTGTCTGACCCTTCCTATTGCGGGCAAATCCTGACGATGACATACCCGCTCATCGGCAACTACGGCGTCAACCGCGACGACTTTGAACGCTTCCGGCCCTTCGTCGCGGGCTTCGTGGTGCGCCGGCACGAACCGGTGCCGAGCAACTGGCGCGCGCAGGTGCCGGTGGATGTGATGCTCCGTGAATACGGCATCGTCGGCATCAGCGACATCGACACGAGGATGCTCACCCGCATCCTGCGCCACAGCGGCACAATGAAAGGCCTCCTGACGACGGAAAGCGCGCCCGTTGAAGAGCTGATGGAACGGCTGCGGGCGACGGAGCTGCCGCGCGACCAGGTGGCGAGGACGTCGACCAGGGAAGTGCACGTCTGTCCGGGGGACGGCGCGCGTATCGTGCTGATCGACTACGGGTCGAAAAACGGCATCCTGCGCGAGCTCATCCGCCGCGGGTGCCACGTCATCGTCGTGCCCCATGACACGCCCGCCGACGAGATTCTCCGGATGAATCCCGATGGCATCCAGCTGTCCAACGGTCCCGGCGACCCGAAGGACGTGCCGTACGCCGTGGAAACGATCCGGCAGCTCCTCGGGAAAGTGCCGATCTTCGGCGTCTGTTTCGGCCACCAGCTGCTGGCGCTGGCCTGCGGCGCGGACACGGAGAAGCTCAAGTTCGGGCACCGCGGCGGCAACCACCCGGTGAAGGACCTGGAAACCGGCCGCTGCATCATCACGTCGCAAAACCACGGCTACGCCGTGAAGGCGGAATCCGTCGAAGGCACGGATCTCGTCATCACCCAGATCAACAACAACGACAAGACTGTCGAAGGCCTCAGGCACCGCCGCTATCCGGCCTTCTCCGTGCAATACCATCCGGAAGCGACGCCGGGGCCGTTCGACTCCAACAGCTTGTTCGACCGGTTTCTGGACATGATCCGCGAGCACAGACTGCGCCATCCGGAGCTTCCCCGTCAGGTGCAATTCGCTCGGGCCCGGGAAGGAGAATTGCAGCATGCCCAAAAATAAGGACCTGAAAAAAATTCTCGTTATCGGCTCGGGGCCGATCGTGATCGGACAAGCGGCCGAATTCGACTACGCCGGAACCCAGGCCTGCCAGGCCCTCAAGGAAGAAGGGATCGAGGTCGTCCTGATCAACAGCAACCCGGCGACGATCATGACCGACACGAACATGGCCGACCGGGTCTACATCGAGCCGATCACCCTCGATTTCGTGGCCCAGATCATCCGCCAGGAGCGCCCGGACGGCCTGCTTCCGACCCTGGGCGGCCAGACGGGCCTGAACATGGCGGTGGAGCTGGCCCGCGCCGGCATTCTGGAACAGGAAGGGGTGCGGCTGCTCGGCACCCAGCTGTCGGCCATCGAGCGCGCCGAAGACCGCGACCTGTTCCGCGAGCTGATGCGGGAGCTCGGTCAGCCGATTCCGGAAAGCACCATCGTGACCAGCGTGGAAGCGGCGGTCGAATTCGCGGCGGAAACCGGCTATCCGCTCATCGTCCGGCCGGCCTACACCCTTGGCGGCACCGGCGGAGGCATCGCGTCGAATGAAAATGAACTCAGGGAAATCGTCGACAACGGCCTGCGGTACAGCCCCATCGGCCAGTGCCTGATCGAGAAGTCCATCGCCGGCATGAAGGAAATCGAATATGAAGTGATGCGCGATTCGGCGGACAATTGCATCGTCGTCTGCAACATGGAAAACTTCGATCCCGTCGGCATCCATACCGGCGACAGCATCGTCGTGGCGCCGAGCCAGACGCTGTCGGACCGGGAGTACCAGATGCTGCGCGCGGCGTCCATCGACATCATTCGCGCCCTCAAGATCGAAGGGGGCTGCAACATCCAGTTCGCTCTCGATCCGTACAGCTATAATTACTACGTGATCGAGGTCAACCCGCGGGTGAGCCGTTCGTCTGCCCTCGCCTCCAAGGCGACGGGGTACCCCATCGCCAAAATGGCGGCCAAAATCGCCATCGGCTACACCCTCGACGAAATCGTCAACCCGGTGACGGGGCAGACCTTTGCCTGCTTCGAGCCGGCCATTGACTACGTGGTCACGAAAATTCCGCGCTGGCCCTTCGACAAGTTCACCACTGCCAACCGTTCCCTGGGTACGCAGATGAAAGCGACCGGGGAAGTGATGGCCATCGGGCGCACCTTCGAAGAGTCGTTGCAAAAGGCGATCCGCTCCCTGGAGATCGGCGCGTACCGGCTGCGTCTGCCGGGCGCGGAACACCTGGACGAAACGACGCTGCGGGAACGGCTCGCCAAGGCGGACGACGAGCGGCTGTTCCTGGTGGCCGAGGCGTTCCGGCGGGGCTGGCGGCTCACCGAAGTGCAGGAGCTGACCAAGATCGACTGGTGGTTCCTGGACAAAATCGAAGGCCTGGTCGCCTTCGAGGACAAAATCCGCCGCGAACCTGAGCTGACCGGGGATACCCTTCGCGAGGCGAAACGCCTGGGCTTCTCCGACCGCGCCGTGGCGGAGCTGCGCCGCGAAGGGGGAGCGAAGGACCTTACGACGGAAATGGCGGTGCGCGAATTCCGGCTGGCCCAGGGCATCCGTCCGGTTTACAAGATGGTAGACACCTGCGCGGCCGAATTCGAGGCGACGACGCCGTACTTCTATTCCACCTACGAGACCGAAAACGAAGTGCCGCCCGGCGACAGGCCGAAGGTGATCGTGCTCGGCTCCGGACCGATCCGCATCGGCCAGGGCATCGAGTTCGACTACTCGACGGTGCACGCCGTCTGGGCGATCCGCGAGGCCGGGTACGAAGCCATCGTCATCAACAACAACCCGGAAACGGTGTCGACGGATTTCAATACGTCCAACCGCCTCTACTTTGAACCGCTGTTCTTCGAGGACGTCATGAACGTCATCGAGCAGGAACAGCCGGTGGGCGTCATCGTGCAGTTCGGCGGCCAGACGGCGATCAACCTGTCCGGGCCGCTGGCGGCGGCGGGCGTGCGCATCCTCGGCACATCGCTGGAAAGCATCGACGCGGCGGAGGACCGCAAAAAGTTCGAAGCGCTGCTTCGGCGGCTCGGCATTCCCCAGCCGAAGGGGGCCACCGTCACCTCGGTGGACGAAGCGGTGGGCACGGCCCGCGCGCTGGGCTACCCGGTGCTGGTCCGGCCGTCCTACGTGCTGGGCGGACGCGCCATGGAAATCGTCTACTCCGACGAGGAGCTTCTGGAGTACATGCGGGAAGCGGTCCGCATCAACCCGGAGCATCCGGTGCTCATCGACCGGTACATGCTCGGCAAGGAAATCGAGGTCGACGCGGTGTGCGATGGCGAGACGGTGCTCATCCCGGGCATCATGGAGCACGTGGAGCGGGCCGGCGTCCATTCCGGCGACTCCATTGCGGTGTATCCGCCGCAGACGCTGTCCGAGGACGTGAAGCGGCAGGCGGTGGACATGACGCTGCGGATCGCCCGCGAGCTGAAGGTGGTCGGCCTGGTGAACATCCAGTTCGTGGTCTGGCAGGACAGGGTGTACGTCATCGAGGTCAACCCCCGCTCGTCGCGCACCGTGCCGTTCCTCAGCAAGGTGACCGGGGTACCGATGGCGAAGCTGGCGACGCAGGCGATCCTCGGCGTCAGGCTGGCCGATCTTGGCTACAAGGACGGGCTGTGGCCGGAGGACGAGTTCGTGTCCGTCAAGGTGCCGGTGTTCTCCTTCGCCAAGCTGCGCCGCGTCGACCCGACGCTGACGCCGGAAATGAAGTCCACCGGAGAGGTGATGGGCCGCGACCGCCTGTTTGCCAAGGCGCTGTACAAGGGGCTGATCGGCGCCGGCATGAAGATTCCGGACTCCGGTGCCATCATCGCCACGGTGGCCGACAAGGACAAGGAAGAAGCGATGGAAATCCTGCGGGGCTTCTACAACCTTGGATACAAGCTGATCGCCACGGGCGGCACCGCCGACGCGCTGGAGCGGGCAGGGCTGCGTGTGCGGCGGGTGAAAAAGCTGAGCGAAGGCTCGCCGAACATCGTGGACCTCATCCGCACCGGACAGGCGCAGATCGTCGTCAACACGCTGACGAAGGGCAAAACCCCGCAGCGGGACGGATTCCGCATCCGCCGCGAAGCGGTGGAGCACGGCATCGTGGTGCTCACCTCGCTGGACACCGCGCGGGCGCTTCTGCACATGCTGCAGGCCCTGCGCTTCTCCAGCGAACCGATGCCGGCGTTCCACGAAACCGCGCCTTCGGGCGGGCCATCCTGACCGAGCCGGTTCGGCCGATCAACGGGAAAGGAGTGGCCTGCGCGACATGAGCACACGCGAAGCGGCCGCCAGAGTCATGGTGGCCCTGGACAAGCCGGACGCGGCGCCGGCCCTGCGACTGGCGGAAGCGCTGCGGCATTTCGGCTGCTGGATGAAAATCGGCATGGAGCTTTTTTACGCCGCGGGGCCGGATATCGTGCGCGAGTGCCGCGGGCTCGGATTTCGGGTCTTTCTCGACCTCAAGCTGCACGATATTCCCAACACGGTGAAAGGGGCGGCGCGCAGCATCGCGCGGCTGGGCGCGGACATGTTCAACGTGCACGCGGCCGGCGGAACGGAAATGATGCGCGCGGCGGCGGAGGGGGCGACGGAAGGCGCGGCGTCCGCCGGGCTTTCCGCCTCTCCGCTGATCGTCGCCGTGACCCAGCTGACCAGCACGACCCGGGAGATGATGAACGAAGAGATCGGCATCCCGGGCGAGGTGGCCGACACCGTGACCCGTTACGCCACGCTGGCGAAAAAAGCGGGCATGCACGGCGTCGTCGCTTCCCCGCTGGAAGTCGAGGCGGTCAAGCGGGCGTGCGGCCGCGGCTTTCTGACGGTGACTCCCGGCATCCGTCCCGCGGGACACGCGGCCGGGGACCAGCGCCGGATCGCGACGCCGCGGGAAGCGGTGCGGGCGGGAACGGATTTCCTGGTGGTCGGAAGGCCCGTCACCGCCGCTCCCGATCCGGCCGCCGCACTGGAACAAATCCTGAAGGAGATGACCGAGGCATGAGCGACCGGAATCTGGAAAACCTGCCGGCCCGCATCGCGGGCCGGCTGCTGGAAATCGGCGCGGTGACCTTAAGCCCCGACCAACCGTTCACCTGGACGTCCGGCCTGCGCTCGCCCATCTATACCGATAACCGCCTGACCATATCCCATCCCGCCATCCGCGACGAAATCGCCGAGGGCTTCGCGGCGATGATCCGCGCCCACCATCCGGCGTGCGGGGCGGTGGCCGGCATCGCCACCGGCGGCATTCCCCACGCCGCGTGGGTGGCGCAGAAACTGAACCTGCCGATGCTGTACGTGCGGGACAAAGCCAAGGGACACGGCAAGGGAAACCAGATCGAGGGCGTGCTGGTCCCCGGCCAAAAGGTGGTGCTGATCGAAGACCTCATCTCCACCGGCGGCAGTTCGCTGAAGGCGGCGCTGGCCGCCCGGGAAGCGGGTGCGGAGGTGCTTGGCGTGCTCGCCATCTTCACGTACCAGTTCCCGGAAGCCGCCCGGGCGTTCGAGGAGGCGGGAATCCCTTTGCGGACGCTGACGGACTACGGAACGCTGATCGGAGAGGCGCACCGGCGCGGCATCGTCGGCGAGCGGGAACTTGCCCTCCTCAAGGCGTGGAGGGAAAATCCGCGGGAGTGGGGCAAAGACCAGACCAGGTAAAGAAGCCGGTCCGCGGCGTTTGCGTTCACGCCATGGGGCTGTCCCAAAAGTCAAAGAACTTGACCGAGGGACTGCCCCATTTCGTGTCCGACAAACAAAAAGAAACCCTCTTTTGGTAAAATGGAAGTGACAAGCAACCAATACCAAAGGAGTGGTTTCTT